>JACXTT010001348.1_pt1 | contig 41008 bp, 43 predicted proteins | sample 9270951 | NCBI WGS metagenome assembly JACXTT01 (sample SAMN15532306, study PRJNA645909) | rock metagenome | isolation source: weathered quartz diorite | place: Puerto Rico | collected 2017-06-21
ATAAAGCTCAACAATTACCGTTTAACCCGCAGAGACCTTGTTCATGACTGTTAAACAGCTTAGGGCTTTTCTCGCCGTTGCCCAGAGCCTGAGCTTCGCCGTGGCGGGCGAGCGTCTCTATTTGTCGCAGTCGGCCCTGAGCCTGACCATCAAGGCCCTTGAAGAGGGCCTGGGCGGGCGGTTGTTCAGCCGTAATACCCGCAACGTCGCCCTGACCCCGGAGGGCGAGGTCCTAGTGCCCCTGGCCCGGCGCCTGATCGCCGATTGGGACAACGCCGAGGACGAACTGCGCCAGCGTTTCACCTTGCAGCGCGGCCGCGTGACCCTGGCGGCCATGCCGTCATTTGCCGGCAACCTGCTGCCGCCGATCCTCAAGACCTTCCGGGCACGCTATCCCCAGGTCAATGTCACGGTCAACGACGTGATCAACGAGCAGGTCCTGGAGATGGTGCGCGACGGCCAGGTGGAGTTGGGCGTGGCTTTCGAACCGCAGCAGGGCTCGTCGCTGGCCTTCACGCCGCTGTATATCGACCGCTTCGTTGCCGTGGTGCCGCCGGATTCGCCCTGGGTCGATCGTGCGGAGATCGATTGGCATACCTTGCTCACGCAGCCCTTCATCACCTTGCAGCGCCCGTCCACGGTGCGAGTGATGCTGGAAGAGCACCTGCGGGCCCGGGACATGAGCTTGCCGGTGGAGTTCGAGAGCCATCAACTGGCAACGGTGGGGCGGATGGTCGCCAGCGGGCTGGGGGTGAGTGCGGTGCCGGCGTTGTGTGTCGGGCAGATGCGCGAGTTGGGCGCGCGCTGCATCACCTTGCGTGATCCGGTGGTCGAGCGGGCCATCGGTGTGCTGACCAAACCCGGTCATGAGCTGTCGGCGGCGGCCCAGGTGTTGTTCGATGTCTTGCAGGAGGAAAGATCCAGTTACTTGAATTTTGAAAAATAACTGTCTTGCTTGTGGACCTTTTGCTGCGATGCGCAATCATTAGCCCATGGATATCCGAAGGAGGTGTGTATGTTCATCCGGTCTTTGACCCTCGCTGTGCTGTCCGTCGTTGCTGCAAGTCCCCTCTGGGCGGCTGAGGATGTGTCGCCGCTGGCCCAGGATCAGGGAAAGAGCCGTGCGTTGATCGTGATTGCGCCGAGTACGGCGGATCCCACGTTGGTCAGCCTGAAGAAGGCGATCGATGACCCGGCCAACAGGAAGGAGATCGACGAGCGTCAACTGGTGCTCTACGAAGTGGCCCAGACCGTCGGCAAGCGCGCGGGCAAATGGATGGAACAACCGGCCACCATGGCGCTGATTCGCGGGCTCAAGCTGGGGGTCACGCCGGAGGGCAAGTCCACGGTGATCCTGGTGGGCAAGGATGGCGAGCAGAAGATCCTGGAGCACGATGGGCCGATTGCGCTCAAGGACGTGTTCAGTGCGGTCGATGCCTTGCCGGCGTCGGAGAAAGCCGCCGTCCCACCTGCGCCACCAGCGGTGCCGGAAGCCAAGCCGGAGAAGGGTGCCAAAGGCGCCAAGGCCGGCAAGCCGGCAGCGCCGCCCAAGGACCTGGAGGACTGAGGTAGGGTAGTATTCATCGCCACTCATCCATGGAGGTCATCGCCATGTCGGGCGTTCACAAGTCTGCACAAGTCGGCTTCAGTGCTGAAGCCAAAACCTATGCCCACGGGCGTCCCGACTATCCCGCCGAACTGCTGCCGTGGCTTCGCGACAGCCTGGGCATCGCGCCGGGCGGGCAGGTGATCGACCTCGGTGCCGGCACCGGCAAATTCACTCGCTTGCTGGCCGAGACCGGAGCCACGGTGACAGCCATCGAGCCGGTCGATGCGATGCGTGCCGAGCTGGTCGCACGGCTGCCGACGGTCCGAGCGCTGTCAGGTACAGCTGACGCCATACCGCTGGAATCCCAGGTGGGTGATGCGCTGTTGTGTGCCCAGGCCTTTCACTGGTTCGCTCACGAGGTGGCACTGGCCGAGATTCACCGGGTACTCAAGCCGGGCGGCCGGCTCGGGCTGGTGTGGAATGTGCGGGATGAGTCGGTTGACTGGGTGGCGGCCATTACCCGGATCATTACTCCTTACGAAGGTGATACGCCGCGTTTCCATACCGGCGCCTGGCGCCAGCCGTTCAATGGCCGCTACTTCTCCGCACCGGAGCTGAGTTGTTTCCAGTACAGCCATGTGGGCACGCCCCAGGAGGTCATCATCGAGCGCTTTCTGTCGGTCAGCTTCATTGCGGCCTTGCCGACGGCCGAAAAAGCAGTGGTCACCGAGCAACTTCAGACGTTGATTCACACCCATCCAGTCTTGCGCGGCAGGGAGACCATCGCTTTTCCCTACCGGACCGAGGCCTATCGCTGTATTCGCCTGGACTGATAGCTGCTGGCCAGCTTAACTCCCACTACCGAGCAGGTTAGGATGCAGCCCTGAAGTGGGTCACGGCCAAGGAGCGGATATGAAAGGCAGCTGTGCTTGCGGGGCCGTCGAGTATGAAATCGACGGTATCGACATGCCGATCGGGCATTGTCATTGCCATACCTGTCGCAAAACCCATGCGGCGGCGTTTGCCTCCACCGCCGGGGTCGAGCGCGAGCATTTTCGTTGGCTCAAGGGCCAGGAAACACTGACGACCTACGAGTCTTCGCCGGGCAAGCTGCGGCATTTCTGTTCGCAGTGCGGCGCGCATCTGATGGCCGAGAGGCCGAACCTACCCATCGTGATTGTGCGTGTCGCGACGCTGGATGACGATCCGGGCGTGGCGGCCGAGCATCACATCTGGGTCTCCCATGACGTGCCATGGTTGCAATACGAGGGAGTGGCCGAGCATCCGGAATGGCAGCCGGGGCGCTGACTGAATGGCTCTGCACCCATAGAAAAGTGGTTCCCCATACAGCTCGCATACCACGATGAGTTATAACGTTAGATTATATTTATATAAAGAGTCATAACGTTAGGCGCTATGCTGCATGCCAGATTTTTTGTGGTTGTGCTGAATTCACAGGGTTTGCTAATGGATGTCGGTAATTTCGGTTTTGTCATCGCGGGCCTGGTGGTCGGTTTTATCGTCGGAATGACCGGCGTGGGTGGCGGTTCGTTGATGACGCCGATCCTGCTGTGGTTCGGCATAAACCCGGCCACTGCCGTGGGCACGGACTTGCTCTACGCCGCGATCACCAAGTCCGGCGGTGTGCTCGTTCACCGGAAGAACAGCAATATCGACTGGAAAATTACCGGCTGGCTGACCCTGGGCAGCGTGCCGGCGGTGATGTTGACGCTTGGGTTCCTGCACAGCCTGGGGGCCACGCCGGAAGCCCTGAATGCGATTATCAAGCAGTCGTTGGGTTTTGTGCTGTTGCTGACGGCACTGGCGGTGCTGTTCAAGAACAAGTTGCTGGCGTTTGCCCATCGGCGTGGTGTCGATCACTCGCAGATCAGTGACTCGAAGTTGAACGGGCTGACGTTGGTGACTGGCCTGGTTCTCGGCACCATGGTCGCCTTGACCTCCATCGGTGCCGGCGCCCTGGGTACGGTGGCCTTGTTTATCCTTTATCCGTTCCTGCCGACCCGGCGTCTGGTGGGCACGGAAATCGCCCACGCGGTGCCACTGACCCTGGTTGCGGGCCTGGGGCATGCGAGCATGGGCAATATGAACTGGGAGCTGCTGGGCTTCCTGTTGATGGGCTCGCTGCCGGGGATCTACATTGGCAGCCATCTGGCCGGGCGGGTGTCCGACGGTATCCTGCGGCCTTGCCTGGCGCTCATGCTGTTTTCCATCGGCTACAAGCTGGTGTTCTGACCGCTATCTGTTGAACCCCGCCAGCAAGGCATCCAACACACTGCGCACGGCTGGAACCATGCCACGCCTGGAAGGGAAGAGGGCGTGCAGGCTGCCCTCGGGTGATGGCCAGTCGGGCAGGACTTGCACGAGGCGGCCCTGGGCCAGATCGTTCTGAACCAGGTTGCTCGGTAGCTGCGCGACACCTATTCCCCTCAATGCCGCTTCATGCAGCGTCTCCAGGTCATCGGTGGCCAGCCTGGGCTGGTGGGTAAACACCCGCGGGTGCGGCGCCTGGAAATGCCATTGATGTTTGTCGTTGGTGTTGGCCATCGCCAAGGTCGGCATCCGCGCCAGGTCGTCCAACTGGGTGAGCGTTGCATGCTGTGCCAACAAAGCCGGACTCGCGACCAGAATGCGCCGAGAGGTGAGCAGGGGCAGCAGGGTCAGCTCGGAGTCATCCAGCGGCAGCAGGCGTACGCGCACGGCGATATCCAGTCCTTCCTCGATGACATCGACGCGCCGGTTGGTCGCGTCGAGCATGATCCGCACCGACGGATTGTCCACCAGATACTGCGACAGAATGTCCCTGGCCCCCATCTGCAAGACGCCCAATGGACAACTGATCCGCACCACGCCCTGGGGAGAGGCGCGGGTCTGCTCGATGGCCGTTTTCGCCGCCCGGGCTTCCTCCACCAGGGCCACGCAATGCTGGTGAAACAAGCGGCCGGCGTCGGTCAGGGACACACGTCGCGAGTTGCGATTTAACAGGCGCACAGCCAATTCCGCTTCGAGTGCCGCAATGCGCCGGCTGAGCTTGGATGTTTGCAGCCCCAGCGCTTTCGCCGCAGCCGTAAATCCGCCGTGATCGACCACCTTGGCGAAGAGGTACATGTTGTTCAAATCCGTCAAAGGGTCCATTGCCTGTCTCGCGGTGATCTGATCGTTCTATTTTCAACAACGTAGCATTGTTTTTTACGCTGTTCTTCTTTGTTTATTTCAATTTTATGCTCTTTCACGCGGCAATCAGCCGCTTTTTCAGGAGCTGAAATGTTAGAGCATCGATTAAAGGCCGATCTCGGCGGTGGCGACTATGGCTGGCTCAAGGCCCGTCATCACTTCATGGCGACTGCCGACGGCAATCCCGCACACCGTTCGCTGGGGGCGCTGGTGATCTGGAACGACGACGAGATCGCGCCCGGTACCGGTTTCCCGATGCACGGCCATGAAAACATGGAGATTGTTTCCTACGTGCTGGAAGGCGCAGTGAGCCATCGGGACAGTGTCGGTGGTCAAGGCCGCACCGAGGCCGGTGATGTGCAGGCGATGAGTGCCGGGACCGGTATTCGGCATGAAGAGCGCAACGCGGGCAGCGTGCCGTTGAGGCTGTTCCAGATCTGGTTGCGGCCGCGGAAAAACGGCGGGCGGCCCAACTGGGGTACGCGTCCTTTTCCCAAGTCCGATCGGGCCGGTCAATGGGTGGTGCTGGCCAGTGGGATGCCTGGTGATGAAAACGCCTTGCCGATCCGCGCCAATGCCCGCGTGCTCGGCGCGACGCTCAAGGCCGGTCAGTCCCTGAGGCAGTTTTGTTCGGACACTCGCCATGGCTACCTGGTGCCGGTGCTCGGCGCAGTGAGCGTCAACGGTGAAAGGGTCGAGGCGGGGGACGGGGTTGCCATGACCCAGGAGTCGATGCTCATTGTCGAGGCCATCGACGATACCGAAGTGGTCCTGGTCGAGGTGTTTTGAGCATGAAGACGATCATCATGACCGGCGGGACTTTCGGGCTGGGGGAGGCGACGGCGCAGCAATTGAGTGTCGCTCCTGATACCCAGCTTATCCTGGGCGGGCGAGAAACCCGTTTGCCACTGGAGCTGGCGAGCTTGAGCAGTGTCAGGCAATTCGCCAGGCAGGTGCTCGACACGTTGGGCAAGACGAAGATCAATGCCCTGGTGCTCAATGCCGGACTCAGCTTTCCCAAGGCGGCGCGTACGGTGGACGGTTACGAGACCACCTTTGCGGTCAATCATCTAGGGCATTATCTGCTGTTGCGCTTGCTGGCGCCGGCGTTGGCGCGTGATGCAATCGTGGTGCTGACCACCAGCAATACCCATGACCCCCAGTTCAGTCCGGTTGCGCCGTTTCCATTTGTCGACGCGCAACAACTGGCGCATCTGGACCTTGGGAAAAGCGGACAGGGCAGTGTTGCGTTTGAATCCGGGTTTCGTGCCTACGCTACCTCGAAGCTGTGCAATCTGCTGACGGCGCGTGCCTTTGCGGCTTCATCCGTGGTCAAGGCACGGCGTTTGCGGGTCATCGCCTATAACCCGGGCTATATCCCCGGCACCGGCCTGGGGCGCAATTTGCCCGCCGGAGCGCTGACGGCGCCGGCCATGGCATTGAGTCCCTATTTCGCGGATGTCATGCGGATACAAGCCGGGGAAGTGTTGGCTGATCTGGCATTGGGGCGGGTTGTTCCGCCGAGAGGGCGGCTTTATGCGTCCCTGGTGAGAGGTGAGCTGACTTGGCCTGAGCCGTCCGAACTTGCTCGTCGTGATGATGTGGCACAGCAGCTGTGGCGTGACAGTGCGGGGTTGACGGGAGTGGAGGGCGATTAACCTCAGTACGAGGCTCCGACTTCCCCCAGTTACCTTCGGGAAAGAGAAAGTCGAGGCCGGTAATGCTTCAAGGCGCGTTGCGCGTTCGTAGACGGTCAGCCCAGGTGCTTCATTAGCGAGACGATGATAAACACGGCCAGCGCCGTGCCGGCGCCTAGTCCGAAAGACAACCAAACCTTTCGAGGATCATAGGGGGGCGTATTTCTTGCTTCTTGGTGGAACGCGGCCACGTCGGCACGCAGTTGTATCAGGTCCTCAGACAGACTGCGGGGCTCTTCGGTACGTGGGGTTTGCATGATGCTTATCCTCATTCAAGGGAGTGGCTGGGGGCATGGTCGTCCGACCGCACAACCCCTCGACTAACGGTGATTTGGCACCGACGAATGCTCAAGTCTTTGACCGCTTTTGCCTACTTGTCCAGAAATGTGAGTAGTGCGACCGAGGCGGTGATCAGGCCTGCTCCAACGACGTAGGGGTAAAGCGCGGTTTCACGCTTTATTTTTTCTTTTTCGGTGTTCAGCTTGCTCATTTCTGCCATGAGCTTGCGGGTCTCGACCGAAAGGTTTTCCAGCTCGAGGTGTTCGCGCTCTTCTCTCAACATGAGGTCATCCATCGTCGGGATGGGGTATGGGTTTGTGGTGCTGACAGGGGGATTTTGTACCCGTGGAGTCCATTTTTTGAAGCGCGGTGATGTTTCAGCTCGTGACCATCGCGATGCATCGTCGGGGGATCATGCGTTTGTCTGGTGAGAGTAGATCGATCTACGACGGCCGCAGGGCACCGTTTGTAGCCGGCTGAGCGATAGCGACCCGCAGGACCTGGGCAGTATCGCCTCGATTTCGCGTTTGTTGTTGCAGGATGCCAGCGACGCATTTGAAGTGATTGAGAGTCGAGGTCTGCAAGCAAGGTGCGTCTGAGCAGTACTGGCCCCTAGACGCTCTTAGTCGAGATCGAGGAGCCGCATTGCTACTGTTTTTGCTGATCGCAGCCAAGACGGCCAAGTGATGGTCCAGAGCCGTCAACCTGGAAACTGATCTCCGAACATGGGATGGCCGCCAACGGAGTTATCGCGCGTTACCTCGTCCTGGATGACATCCCAATGTTCGACCATCACGCCGTCCTCGAGGCGCAGGACATCGACCACGACCCAGTTCGTCGGTTGGCCGAGGTCGGAGAAGCGGCCGTGCAGCATGACGAAATCACCTTCCGCTACCGCGAGCTGGCACTCGTAACGCAGGTCGGGTGACGCCGTGGCGACCAGTTGGAACAGCCCCTCGCGACCTGGGGGCACATGAGCACTGTGTTGGATATAGACGGACGACCAGAAGCGTTCGGCCGCCACCAGGTCTTTACGATTGAAGAGGGCTTCGAAGCCTTCGAGAACGATGGCCTTGTTCTCGGCGGGGGTACGTGCGGTCATGGTCTTGGTCCTGTTGGCAATGTGAGGGGCAGGCGAGCGCCAGGGCCACCCAGGCCTTGTAGTGTCAGGCGACTGAAGCGGATCTGGCGCAGTCTCGGTCAGCCGAAAGCCGGCCCGTTGGCGATCATGTCGTTGAACTGATTGACCCACGCATGCTCGTTCGGACCCGGGTTGGCGCGCATGGCCTCGGCGGGGGAGACGAGGATTTCGTCCACGCCGCTCTCGAACTGCTCCATGGTGCCCGCAATGAACTGGTCGAGAGGAATGGCACGCTCTTCCTCGCTGCTGTCGAGCAGTTCGGTACGTACCCAAGGCGGTGCGATTTCCACCAGTTGAATACCCTGTTCCCGCAGCAGGTAGCGCTGCGACAAGGTGTAGGAGTGGAGCGCGGCCTTGGTCGCCGAATAGACCGCCGTCACGGCCATCGGCACGAAGCCGAGCACGGAGGAGACGTTGACAATCACCGCACCGGGCTTCGCCTTCAGATGCTCGATCAGGGCCGAGGTCATGCGGATCGGGCCGAGCAGGTTGGTGGTGACGGTCGACAACGCGAGTGCATCGTCCACGGGCTTGTCCGCGTGATCCAGCATCATCACGCCGGCATTGTTGATCAGCACATTCAGGTCCGGGTAATCGGCGATAAGCGTCTTCGCGACCGCCTGGATGCTGTCCGGGTCGGTGATGTCGAGCTCGATGGCGGCCATGCCGGGATTGGCATCGAGCGTCTGCTGCAGCCGCTCCTTGCGCCGACCGGAGATGATCACCTGATTGCCGAGTTTGTGGAACGCTTCGGCCAGGCCTTGGCCAATGCCGGAGCCGCCGCCGGTGATGAAGATAGTATTGCCGGTCATACGCATGACACTTCTCCTGGATGGGGAAAATAGAGACCTTCCGGCACGCTGCCCGGGTGAACGGGTCGACCGATGCGTCGTGCGGGGTGCTGGCACTAATTTGGCAATGTCGGCGGGATCTGAGTAGCCAGTCTTTTTCGCTATCTTCTATGCAAGGGATGCATAGGCAATGCTGCGATCGCCATCAACCTACACGCTCGGAGTGTCACCGCCCTCGGCAAGAAGACTGGCGACAAGATGCTCGATCAAGGCACGGCCGGCACTTCGGGTACGCGAGCCATGGGGGAAGTAGGCATGAACAGGGACGGGTTCGGTCTCCCAATCGGTGAGCAGTTTGACGAGTTCACCCCTTTCAAGTTCACGCCGGCAGGCCCAGGCGGTTGTCGAGGTGATCCCCAATCCGGCGGTTGCGGCGGCGACAGCGCCCTCATTTTCATCGGTCGAGAAGTGCGCCGCGAGCTGAATGACCTGGGTCTCTCCATGGCGTGTGAACATCCAGCCGCTGGGGACGGTCGAGGCAGGCCCCGCGATGATTCGATGGGATTGCAGGTCCTCCGGTGTCTTCGGCTCTCCGGCGGCGCGCAAGTAGGCGGGGGAGGCGAGAATGAATCGGGAGATGGTCATGATCTGACGGCTCGTTGCAGTGGAATCCAGCAGATGCCCCAGCCTGATCGCCACATCGATATTTTCGCGGACCAGATCCTGCCAGTGATCGGCGAGCATGACCTGGATATGCAGGTTGGGGTGCATCGCCGCGAACGGCGCGATACGCGGAATGATTTCCCTCACGCCGATGCTCGTCGGCATGCTGATGCGGACGACACCGCGCAGCTCTCCACCGCCACGAACGCTTTGTTCGGCTTCTTCCATCGCGGCCAGGAGGGGCTCTATGCGCGACAGAAAATCCGCGCCCGCTTCAGTCGGCACGACGGCGCGTGTCGATCTTGCCAATAGCAGGGTGCCGAGATCGGCCTCGAGTTCGGCAACACTCCGGGAGACCTGGGATTGAGAAAGACCCACTTCGCGTGCGGCGGCCGAAAAGCTGCCCAGTCGCGCCACCCTGGTGAACAGCCTGTAGGTGAATAGGTCCTTCATGGGCTTGGTTTCTCCCATCAGCCAGAATGCGCTTGGGCCCGCTGACAGTAGCTGGTGAGAAATGAGGGGCCCGCCGAGATGAATCAGGTTGTTGGACAACTGGGGTACTCCGACCCCAGTCGCCAGCGGTGCGGATTACTATGCCGCTTCGGTATGGAAAGGATAGTCGGTGTAACCCACCTCGGTGCCACCGAAGAACGACTCGCGGTCGTACGGGTTCAGCGGCCAGTCGTTGCGCAGGCGCTCTGGCAAGTCAGGGTTGGCGATGAAGTGACGACCGAACGCGATCAGGTCGGCATCGCCGGCCTCCAGGATGGCCTTCGCTGAATCACCGGAGAAGCCGCCCGCGGCGATCAGGGTGCCGGTGTAGTGCTTGCGCAGGAGCTGGGACGCCAGTGGATTCTGGTCCCGGCGCTCGTCCTCGATCACACCCAGGATGCGCGGCTCGATCAGATGCAGATAGGCGAGGTCCAGCTTGTCCAGCTCGCCCGCAACATAGGTGAACAGGCCCGCGGGGTCGCTGTCGGACATATCGCCGAAATTGCCGCTCGGCCCCAGGCGCACCGCCACCCGATTGCTGCCCCAGACGGAGATCACCGCCTCTACCGCTTCCAGCAGGAACCGGCTGCGGTTCTCGAACGAACCACCGTAGCTATCCGTACGTTTGTTGCTGCCGTCCTGCAGGAATTGATCGAACAGGTAGCCGTTGGCCGAATGCAGCTCCACGCCGTCGAAGCCGGCAGCGATACCGCGTTCTGCCGCGGCGCGGAAACTTTCCACCAACTGGTGGATTTCCGCGATGGTCAGTTCGCGCGGTGGGGTGTTGGGGGTCCAGCCGGACTCGGTGAAGGCCACGCCGCCGTGGACCAGGACGGAAGGGGCCACCGGCTGGCCGCCGTCCGGTTGCAGCAGGCTATTGGACTGGCGCCCGGCATGGTAGAGCTGCAGGAAGATCTTTCCGCCTTTGGCATGCACGGCGTCTGTCACCAGTTTCCAGCCCTCGATCTGGCTATCGTCATACAGACCGGGAGCACCCAGATAACCGTTGCCATTGGCGGCGGCGATGGTGGCTTCGCCGATCAGCAGCCCACCGGCAGTGGTACGCTGGGCGTAGTACTCGGCCATCAACGGGCCGGGAATGGCCCCCGGTTCGGCGCGCATGCGGGTCAGCGGCGCCAGGACGACGCGGTGGGCAATTTGATAAGGGCCTACTTTGATGCTCGTGTGTAGTTTGGACATGAATCGATACCTGTCAGTAGTGGGATGATGGGTGCAATATAGGTGCGCGATGGTTGAGGAAAAACAGCTCGCGAGGCCGAACATTTCGGACCGTTTTTCCGCAATCCAGCGTTGTGGGCGGGGTACTACCGGGGCAGACAGGAAAGGTGATGGAAAGTCTGAGTGGCATTTCGATGTTCGTGCAGGTGGCCGAAACGCGCAGCTTTACCGAGGCTGGCCGGCAGATGGGAGTGTCGTCCTCGACCGTGGGCAAGACCATCGCCCGGATGGAGGAGCGCTTGCGGGTACGGCTGTTTCATCGCAGCACACGGAGTATCACGCTGACGGCCGAGGGGACGGTGTTCCTTGAGCGCTGCCGGCGCATCCTCAGCGAGGTCACTGCGGCCGAGTCCGAGCTGTCGGGCCTGGCCGGCAGCCCGCGTGGGCGGCTTCGGGTGGGCACGCCGCTACTGGGCAACCTGATGATGCCGGCCTTTGACGGGTTCATGGAGCGGTATCCGGAAGTCGAGCTGGATATCGACTTTTGCGACCGCATGGTCGATGTGATCGAGGAGGGGTTTGATGCGGTGATTCGGACCGGCGAGCAAGCCGACTCCCGCCTGGCCGCGCGCCGCTTGGGTTCCTGCGCGCATGTGCTGGTGGCATCGCCCGCGTATCTCAAGCGCCAGGGTGTGCCTGCCTATCCGCGTGAACTGGAACGCCATTTCTGCCTGCAACACAAGTTTCCCTCAACGGGAAAGCTGGAGCGCTGGCCGCTGCGGCTCGAAGCCTCCGAGGCTGAACTGGTGCTGTCCGCCACCATGACGTCGAACACCATCGAGCCCCTTGCCTATGCCGCCATCCAGGGCAGGGGCATTGCCTTCCTGCCGGTCTTCCTGGTGCGTGAAGCCTTGGAGAGCGGGCAACTGGTCACCTTGCTGGATGACTACCTGGACCGCCAGGTGGTCTTCTGGATGCTGTGGCCAGCCAGCCGCTATGCGTCGCCCAAGCTGCGGGTGTTTATTGACTACATGAGTGCGCACTTGCGCATCTGACTTCTCGCGCCTTCAGCGCGTGTCGGCGGTCGGAGGCATAGGCCAGGGTCAAGGCCGCCGCTGCGCAGAGGGCACTGACAAAGCCAAGACAGAAAAGCGGGACAGATTTTTAGAAATGTCTGAACAGACGGAGGTGTGAGCCCACCTTGCGATGGTCGCAGCTAGACCTACGCTACCCAGTCAGAAAAAGTCCGATGGACATCGTAGTGGCGAAACGATAGCTTTCAGCTATGAATGCTCGACAATGGATCTTGTCATCTCTGTCGCGTTTTCCTTTGGACATGTCGTGCTTATCGCGAGCGCCTTGATAATTAACAAGGTTTTCCGAAACGACAAGGTCGCTTATGCAACAGCCTGTCGCGTTTGAGCGCGACGTAGCATGTCGCCTAATAATGGTTAGATCCTTACGTGAGATCTCGCATTTGAAAAAAATACTATTAACCGGATGTATTGCCTTGGTCTTAACTGGTTGCACCTTTACGGGCGCCAATGAAATTGCTCCTGGTCAATATATGATCACAAGTCATGGTAGTATCTTCAACTCTAGAGAAGGTCTGTTGGAAAATATAAACCAGAAAGCCGCAAAGGTTTGTAATGGAAAGCCTTACCATCTGGAAGGTGACTCAGGTGCTAATATGGTCATCATCACTCCGACTCAGATTGGTAATACTCCAACCACAGTCCTTGGCCTAAAAGCAATTTGCGAAAATAGCAGGGAATAGCGCTAACACAGCGCTCACTCCGTTCGCTGGGACGGGCTAAAGCCCGCCCCTTAGACAATCGTTAGGTTTATCCATGATGAAAAAATGCAAACTCTCATTAATCGCTTTGTGCGTAATTATTTCGGCTTGCTCGGGAGTTCCATATGCGCCCAAAGGCTCGACAATGTACAAAGGTGGTTACAGTGACGTGAAAACAGGTGTTAATGCATATACGGTTACGTTCGAAGGTAACGGATATAATAAGCAAGAGCAGGTTGTAGACTTTGTCAGGAAGAGAGCGGATGAGTTATGTCGCCCACTTAAAGCGGAAACAGAAGTTCGCCCTTTTCTTAAGAAAAAAACTGATTATGCAGCCCTGAATGGGCAGCTCTATATAACAGAGCATAAATTTCCTAGCGCAGAAGCATCTGTTGTTTGTGTCGAGTAAGTCATGACAGATAAAGGTGGCGCGGACCAACAAGGTGCTGAATTGATGGAACTGAGAATCTCAGAAACTTCTGATTGGCAACTATTTGACGTGATCGCCCAAACGCTTGAGCAAGGACTTAAAGGCTCATGGGTAAAAAAGCTCGATGGTCTTGCCTTCTGCTCGGCCCACATCTTACTGAGAGCCTTCGTCAGGATTGGAACCGCTACACCGGCGCTGCTTGAAGCACCGTCAAAATTACTCCGTACAGAATCTCAGCCCTGATGAATAGGTCTCCCAACAGGTGAATAAACCAAAGCTGATCTGATGGCGTTTTCACACACTCGGGGTCGTAAGCAGGCTGTCAGGCGTACCCCAGTGGGAGACGGGTTGCCACATGCCCCCAGCATCTCGCGATCTCTTTGGCAACGTTACCGTCGCCGCTCCTGGCCTCAAGCTCGTTGATTACCGTGAGGTGCTCCAGTAGCCAGTCATCTGGCCACCCAACCCATTCACCTGCAACACTCCTGAGGTTTGCTTCAAGAACTGGGAAGACTTCCCCCCACAGAATGCTGTGAATCTCTTTGGGAGAATATCCGGTCTCGAGAACGACACGAGCAACGTAGTCAAAGGTTGAACCGTCGATTTCGGTATCCAGAAATAGTGATGAAAGCGCTTGCCAGATTTTTAGGCGGTTTGCGTCAACAGCTTCCATTGATGACTCCTGAAAGTGGATTTGAACCAGAGAATAGCCCCCGTTCCACCTAGCATGAGACGCTAGGTTCAATGCACAGGTTTAGAAGCCTGGCGCCCTACTTATGTCGTCTCGACATCGACGGTCGCTCCGATGGAGCCTCCGGAAACAGATACGATGAAATCGGCCGCTCTTTGACAGAGGGCTGCTCGTGATGAGCGGACTACCAACGCAAGGGGCATGATTGAGAGAGGGTCAATGTCGAGGCGTTCTTCTGGTGTACTGCGAAGCGATAAAGTCAACTCCGTCCACTGATGATCATCTGAAGCAGTGCAATCACCGTCAGAATCAACATCGCAGCCTGTTCCCCAGAGATGTTCGGCGATGCTGTAGAAGTCGGGCAGTGGTCCGGCTGGCGTGATTTGAATGGAGTGGTGAGAGGGCATGAGTTATTGGCTACGACCTATCAGGAGAGTCAAGATATCTCGGGGTTTGATGCGAAGGTAATCCGAACCACTGAAACTGTTAGATTTCTTGCCTCGCATGACCACTTGCAATCGATCCAAAGCGGCCTCTCGCACGGTAATTATATAAGCTTTTCGATCAAAATCGTAGTAGCTTTAATAGATATGTCCCCAAAGTCACCCTCAAGAAATAGAACGTTTTCAACAATGTTTATCCCTTCAAGCTCTCCGAGTACGCTGGAGTTTTGAACGTGAAGAGCGCCAAGTTTGATAGTTAACTCAGCGCCGTCGGTGTTCCATGCCATCAGCTTGTATTTGGTCTCGTTATCTAGACTGACAACCATCTCGAAATAGAGATGGGCCTGGTCTACTGTGATCGATAAGACGCTGCTTTCTTCGAGCTCTCGAACATCCATGGTGAAATTTCTTCTGTTTAAAGCAGTATTCTACTAAAAGTGAACGCCTGCCTTTGAAAGTGAAGGTCCGGGGCATTGCCTTCCTGCCCGTCTTTCTGGTACACGAAGCCTTGGAAAGCGGTCAACTGATCACCTTGCTGGATGACTACCTGGACCGCCAGATGGTCTTCTGGATGCTGTGGCCAGCCAGCCGCTATGCGTCGCCCAAGCTGCGGGTTTTCATTGACTACATGAGTGCGCACTTGCGCATCTGACTCAACTTCCTCGACGCGAGATGATTCGAACGTTCAGCTCTTGTCGGAAGGGGGCAGAGAGTAACGGCTGCTCTGTACCAGTAGCAACCGTCCTCGTCTGGCTGCCACTGGAAAAATTAGATAAACGACACTTCAGTTGGTTAAAGCCCGCTTCTTCGCATACTCCTGCGAGATCCACTTAGCCTTTTGCTGGGCATAGTCGATACAAGGCATGATACTGCTTCGCACCTTGATACTGTCCGCAGGGGCCGCGTGTGAGCTCTCGGTCAGGCATTCCTCGATCAAGGCACTACTGAGTGGTAGGGCTTCAGCTGGCAGATCAGGCAGGTACTCATGGACGAAATCTGCAGCGCTAGCAAGTCGGTTGGCATCGGTAGCGAATGCCCATTCTCGGAGGCTCCCGTCGTGCAGATTGCCGCCACGTTCCCAGCCATCGGCGAAGCGGTCTGGCTTACCGCAGCCTCCCAGTAGCGCAGCCGCTAATAAAACGACCAGCCAGTTCAACGTTTTTATTTGCATCCTTGCTCACCCTTTAATAGGCATAAGTATTATGACTTCTTAGGTTTTAACTTCGCATAGCCTGGGCCGAAGGCAGGCTGGACGAGCTCCCGTTTCCTCAGAAGGCGCAATGCCATGCATTTGATTCAAAAGCGCTCGACAACGCGCTCTTGATGCTGACGGCCGCCCATGCAGCCGCTGCATCTAGACGCATGTCTTGGCCTCAGTCTCGATGACTGCTTAACGCACAACATCCACTGCAGTGAACGTGTACACACTATTCGATTTGTCCGACGTCGACTCCAGCTTCAGGGAAACCCCCAAATCCTCAATGAAGGCGTTGGAGGTTTTACTGGCGCCCAGCTCACACTCAAGGGCGATGGCATCGCCGGTCAGCGAGGCGAATATTTGCCGGGCAGGGAAGCGCTTACCCACGGTGCAAGTCGTCGACAGCTTTATGGGTTTGTCGGTTGGCCGGGCAGGTACTTCTTCCATAACCGCGCGAGCGCTCAATGTCTGGCCGGGGGTCCAGCTCGTCGGGGCCTTGACCTCAAGTTCGCGGGTGAGCAACACGCGTCCATCACCAATGCCATATAGTTTCGACTTCAACTGAATCAGGTCCGCCTGGGTGAGACGCTCGACATGGAAGGTTTCGCTGTAGATCTCATTCTTCTTCAGCAAACCGCCGTCTGCGGTGTATTCAACCGTCACCGGAAGTTCCTTGATCGCATTGCCGGTCCTGGTGGCGTAGGTGTAACTCAACGTTTTGAATTTCGGTTTGAGCAGCGGCGAGTCGAGGCGCTTGAGCACGTTTTCCGGTACGGCGACACCGGCAATGCTTGTATCCGGTTGTGGCTGAGGATAATCAGCCGGCGCGATGTCCGGGCGTAGCTGGGCGAGCATCGCACCGTCAACGCCACCTTGCAGGGAACAATTGACCCGCGACTGAGTGCCCTGTTTGCCTTCCGCCTCGATGATCAAGACACGTTCCGCGCGTTTGCTACCCGGCGCAGTGTCTGGCTGCGGCTGGATGACTCGCCATTGGTCACCGACCTTGAGTTCATCGCGCACATAGGACGAGCCTACATTCTGCAGTTGCCCGGGGTGCTCCATTAGCGGCGCGAGGCGCTTAGCCACTTCGTCTACGCCACCTTCAACAATGAAGCCCCAGTAATAGTAGTGACCCAGTCGGCCGAGGTCGCTACTCTCATCGACATAGGACAACAGTTTCATACCGGCAACGGTCGGCGTACCGCGCAGAGGCACCGAGTTTTCCGGGCTGCTGCCGCGTTTTTTGACGGTTATCCACGCCGCCTCTTTTTCCTGATTAAGCGACGCAAACGCCCCCCACGCATCGCGGTGGGTGTTCAGGCTGGCGAAGAAACTGGCATCGCAGCGGGTGAAGGCCTTGAGCGTTTCGGTCAACGCCGCATCGCTGGCTTGGGCGACGGTGGGCAGGAGCAGAGCGGACGCGAGGAGCAGAGCAGGGGACAGCAACTTCATCGAACGGGATATCCTTATCTGTGGGGTGGTGTCATATGGCCATTATCCAGAAATTGGAAGGTGAACTCCAGTCGTTCCTGTGCAAGTCGCCATCGTCCATCGGCCAGAAGTAAACGTTTAAGCGTTTCGTACTATCTCGTCCAAGCGGCGGGTGTTCATTGACTACATGAGTGCGCATTTGCGCATCTGACTTCTTGCGCCTTCAGTGCGGGTCGGCGGCCGGAGGCATAGGCCAAGGTCAAGGCCGCCGCCGCGCAGAGGGCACTGACAAAGCCAAGATTGGTCAACGCGCTGTAGCGCAACGTCAGGGAGCCGAGACCAGCACCCAGCGAGAAGCCGAGATACATGAAGGAGGCATTGAGCGACAGCGCCACTGGCGCGCTCGCCACGCCCGCCATGCCGACCAGCGTGGTTTGCTGGGCGGGATAAAAAGCCCAGTGCGCCACACCCCAGGCCGCGATGGCGAGGGCAATCGGCACAACCGCGAGCTGCTGGCCGACAAAGTGCGGCGTCAGTGACAGGACGATGAAGGCCGTGGTGGAGGTCGCCAACGCCGGCAGGATCACTGCGCGCGGACCTTTGCGGTCGACCGCCGGGCCGCTGATGGCCAGGCCGATTGCGGCGGCAACGCCCCAGCCAAACAGCACGAAGCCTATCGCCGGCCCATTGATGAGTGTGGTGGCTTCCAGAAGCGGAGCGAGGTAGGTGTAAGTGGTGTAGCTGGCCATTGCCCACAACGTGGTGATCAGCAGCGTACGCAGTACCGCCGGCTGGGCCGCGGTTGCAACGCGTTGGCGCAGGCTCGCGGTGGCAAGGCCAGCGCCTATTTCCCGTGGCAGTCCCATGAGCAACCCGGCGACGGCCAACCCGGAAAGGATCGCGACGCTACCGAACGTCGCGCGCCAGCCCATGGCCGCACCTAGCACAGTGCCCGCCGGAACACCGAGGGCGATGGCGAGCGACAGGCCGCCGTTGACGATGGCGATGGCTCGACCCCGCTGCTCGGGTGAAACCACCACACTGGCCAGCGCATTCGCACCGGGTACATACACTGCTGCCGCGAGTGCCAACACTACCCGCGCGGCCATCAACGACCAGTAGCCGCTGGCCGCAAAGGCCAGCAGATTGGCCAGGGCAAATAACGCCATGGCACCGATCAGCAGTTTGCGCCGATTCAGGTGCCCGGTCAGCGCCGCCAGGATCGGAGAGCCCAGCGCATAGGCCAGTGCAAAGACCGTGACCAGTTGGCCGGCCACGCTGACGCTGACGTCAAGATCCTTCGCCATTCCGGGTAGCAGACCGGCAATCATGAAGCTTTCGGTACCGACGGCAAACGTGCCCAAGGCCAGCCAATACAGCGGCCGTTTGCCCTTGATAAACTGGTTTGAGTCCATGGTATTCCCACTGAGAGAAAATTGATGGGCCCAGTGTAGGAACAGATGCCTTCGGGAAAAATGCGCTGGAGGTCCGAACATTTCGGACGTAGGTGTCCGTAATCAGTCAGGTGAGATTCACGGCCTTTCGAGCAAGTGCTCAAGAAACAATCTTGCCGCGCCCGACAGCGCCTCTCGCGATCTCACACACACGCTCAGTTCGCGGGAGGCCCACGTCTCGTCCAGTCGGACCACCTTCACCCCATCCATCTTGTAAATACCCGCAGTCCCCTCAGGCAGGATGCCAATGCCCAGTCCGGCTTGAACCATCAGATAGAGGGCGTCGTAGCTGGAGACTTCCATGCGTATTTTCAGTGAGCGCCCCTGGTCGTTGGCGGCCTTGATCAACTGGAAATTAAGGTGGGTGCCGCTGCGCAAGGCGATGTATTCGTGCTCAAGGGTTTCGCAGAATCTGACGGATGTGTGTTCGGCCAGTGGATCGCCATCGGGCACCAGCAACACCAGGCGATCCGTGCGAAACGGGAAGACCTCGATGTCGGCGCCATGTGGCAGACGGGTGAAGATGCCGATGTCGGTGCGGTTTTCGGCCACGGCTTTGGTAATGGCCAGGCTTTGCTTCTCTTCGAGGCTGACGTGAATCAGTGGGTACAGGTCCATGAACGACTTGATCAAGCCGGGCAGGAACTGGGTGATGGCCGAGATATTCGCCAGGACATGCACCGAGCCACGCCGACCGTGGGAGTAGTCGCGCATCTGTACGACGATTTCATTGAGGTTGTTCAGCGCACTGCGCGCCATGAACAACAACGACAGGCCGGCGTCGGTCGGGGCGATGCCTTTGTTGGTGCGGTTGAGCAGTTTCGAGTCGAGCAGTTCTTCCAGTTCACTGAGTCGCTTGCTGACCGCCGCCGCCGCGATGTGTTCACGCTTGGCGGCGGCAGCAATGGTGCCTTCTTCGACGACGCTGACGAACAGTCGCAACGAGACCGGATCGAGTTTCATGGGAGGTACCGGTGGGCTGACCTGAATGGCCAGCATAGTACCTCCCCAGGCATGGGCTCAGAATGCTCCGGACAACAGATGGCCGGCGTTCGGCACCTTGGCCTCGAGGCCGAGGGTTTTCAGCATCTGGTAAACGGTCGCGACCGACGCGGACAGCACCGGTTTGTCGAGGCGATCTTGGACGATCTGGATCGCCGGCAGCGACGGCATCTGTACACAGCAGGACAACACCACGCCATCGGCTTGTCCGATGTTCAGCTTGTCGGCGTGGGCCACCAGGTTCATAGGGTCCAGACGACCGACTTCGAGGTTGTCGGACACTTCCAGGCTGATGGAGTCGACCACTTCGATGCCGGCTGCCTCGATGTAGTCGATCACCTGCTGGGTCAGCGGCTTCATGTAGGGGGTAATGATCGAGATCTTCTTGTACTCGAGCAGGTTCAGGCTGTCGATCAGCGCCCCGGCGGAGCTGAGCACCGGGGCGTTCGACTGGTTGGAGGCCACGGTCTTGCTGAGCCGGTCTTGCGAGACTTGGTGATAACCCGGGCCCTGGCACATGATCGCCACCAGGCAGGCGTAGGCCATGACATCCACTCGCGCGTCGCTCAACTCCAGCGCGCAGCGGTCACTGTCGATATCCATCTTTTTCAGCTCCTCGGGGCTGACGTGCATCATGCGCATGCGCGAGGAGTGAAAGGTAAAGCGCTCTTCCGGGAACAGCTCGTAGCGCGAGGTCAGCATGGCCGGGATTTCGGTTTCCATCGTCGTGTTGGAGCTGGGTACGATTTGGCCGATGCGAAAGTTTTTCATGGGATTTTCCTTTGAACAGAGCAGGTCAGTTGCCGCTGGTGAGTTGAACGCCTTTGGTTTCCTGCAGCGTGAACACCATGACGGCGGCGATGACGTAGGAAACGGAGGCAAGGGAAATGGTGGCGGTGAAGCCGATGAGGGGGATCAGCACCGGGACCAGCTTGATCCCGGCAATCGCGCCGACCCGCCCGAAGTTGAAGCAGAAACCCGACGCGGTGGAGCGGATGCTGGTCGGGAACAGCTCCGAGTACCAGGCGCCGAAGCCGCTGAAATAGCCGGTGAAGAAGCCCAACAGCGCCGCCAGCGAACCGAGGGTGATGACGTTCTGGGGGGTGAACAGCAGCTTGCCGTCGGTCAAGGGCATCAAGGTCGCCGAGTAGGCAAATACCGGCACCATGATCGCCATGCCGGCGAAGAAGAGCGCAAATGACAAGCGACGACCGATGCTTTCAGCCAGGTAGCCGTAGGTGAGATAACCGATAGTGGCGCCGATACCGATCCAGATGACAAACACCGGTGCCTGATCGATATGCACATTCAGAATGTTCTGCAGGTACGCCGGCATGAAGGTGGTGATGATCCAGTAGCCGTACATGCCCAGTACCGAAATGCTCAGGCCCAGCAGGGTCACTTTCAGGTACTGCGGACGGAAGATTTCCATCAGCCGGCCTTTATCGCTGTTCTGGCGCATGAATTCGCGGTTGGCCAGCCAGACCGGCGACTCCTTGACGAACAGCCAGATGAACACCAGGGTGAGATAGGCCGGGATCGAGGCATAGATGAACAGCGTCCGCCAGGACTCGGGGTTGCCGCCGTCCAGGAAGCTCCAGGCGAAAATCGCCGCGAGAAGACCACCTCCTGACCAACCGGTCTGCATCACTGCAAAGGCCTTGGCGCGACCGGCTGCAGGCCAGATCTCCGACACCAGCGCCGCAGCGGCGGACCACAGGCCACCGACGGCGATCCCGACGCAGAAGCGGAGCACGTTGAGCTGCCAGAGGCTGTCGGCAAAGGCACAGAGCAGGGTGCCGGAGCCGTAGACGAATACCGACAGCATCATGGTTTTCTTGCGGCCGATCTTGTCGGCGATATTGCCGAGGAAGAAACCGCCGATACCGGTCGCCAGCAGAAACCAGGCAACGGTGGAGACAACGTCGCCCAGGCCCACGGAAAACGTCTTGGCGACGGCGAGCAGGACAAAGCCGAAGACGGTGGCATCCAGGGCATCGAACAACCAGGCGGCCCAGGAGCCTCCCAACGTGACGTAGCGCTGGTTGGCGCTGAGTTGACCGACGCCATCGACTAAAGACGCACTGGCCGTGGAACTGGCCTCTAGGGTTTTCATGGTTGAACCTCGTGGGTCTGAACTTATTATTTTTGGAAACTCGTGCGCCGACGAAGGTGATCGGCAGACGAACGCTCATCTGCGACCGATGTTAGGAGGGGAGGAAGGCGTCGTATATCAGGCATTCGCGAGCTTGCCATCGCCAATGGCGATGGTGGGGGAGGGGGCTAGGCGAGGTGGCTTGGGAGGTGCTGTTGTGGCTGCTTGAGGAGTATTGCGGGTATTTGATGGGCGACGACTATGCGACCACTACAGTTAAGCTGTGATGATCTTTTATCAGGTGCGTTTTGATGGATGTCGTTCACTCGATGCAGGTTTTCGTCAGCGTCATCGAAACCGGCAGTTTTACCAAGGCAGCGCAAGCCCTGCACCTGCACCGGCCTGCCGTTTCCAAAACGATTCAGCTTTTGGAGCAGCAACTGGGAGGACGATTGCTTAATCGAACAACCCGCCAGGTAAGCTTCACGCCTGAGGGCGAGGCGTTCTACAAACGGTGCAAAGCTATTTTGGACGAGGTCGATGAGACCATGGCGTCATTCGGTAACCGTCCAGCACGTCTCACTGGAAAGCTGCGTGTTGATGTGCCTGTTGCCCTGGGGAAGCTGCTTATCATCCCGTCCCTGATGGACTTTCAACGCCAGTATCCAGGTATCGAGTTGACCCTTGGCGCGAGCGACAAACCTATCGACATGATCGGAGAGGGGGTGGATTGTGTGGTGCGGTTGGGGCCCCTCGAAGACTCAAGCCTGGTCGCTATCGGCGTCGGTTATCTACCGATGGTGACATGCGCTGCGCCGGTCTACCTCGAGCGTTTTGGTGAGCCTCGCACATTGGCCGACCTGGACACCCATCAAGCCGTCAATTACTTCTCCGGTACCAATCCACGCCCAATCGAATGGCTCTTCGTCGTGGACGAGCAGGTGAAGACTATGCGCCTCAGATCGGGAATCAACGTGAATGATACCGAAGCGTTCGTTGCATCGGCACAGGCCGGGTTTGGACTGATTCAAGGGCTTGAGTTAACCGTGCGAGATCATCTGAAAGACGGTTCGCTTGTTCGAGTGCTGGACGGTCACCCGGTACCTTCCAAGCGGGTCTCTATTCTCTACCCACATCGAGACCTATTACCGCCAAAGGTCGAGGTCTTCGTGCAATGGCTGAAGGCTCTGATGGTCACTCATAATCTGACCTAGGCCGGATTGTTATTTTTGGAGTAACAGTCTGTGTCTCTGGCCGGTCTTCTGGGTGGTGCCGTGACGGATTACCTTTGGCGTTTTCCAAATACCGGAGTTGACCCATGTCAAAAGTCGTCCGTTTCCACCGCCTAGGTGGCCCAGAAGTGCTTCAAATCGATGAAGTCGATGTACGTGAACCGGTCGCCGGAGAGGTTCGGATCAAGGTGAAAGCGTTGGGGCTGAACCGTGCCGAGGCGATGTACCGTTCAGGCCAATACATATTCGTTCCTGAAATGCCTGCCATCTTGGGTTATGAAGCAGCCGGCACCATCGAAAGCGTCGGCGAAGGTGTGACAGAGTACGCTGTTGGCGATGAAGTCAACGTCATTCCTGCGTTTTCCTTCGCTGATTACGGCATGTATGGCGAGTTGGTCATCGCTCCGCTACACGCCGTTGTAAAGCAGCCGGCAGGCATGACGGCCGTCGAGGGCGCCGCTACCTGGATGCAGTTTGTTACCGCCTACGGCGCCCTGATCGACATTGGCGATCTCAAAAAAGGCGAGACTGTACTGATCCGAGCGGCCTCCAGCAGTGTCGGTTTAGCCGCCATTCAGATCGCCAATTTGTTGGGGGCGGTGCCTGTGGCTATCACTCGTACCAGTGAAAAACGACAGGCTCTTCTGGATGCTGGGGCCGCCCATGTGATCGCGACTGAAGAGCAGGATCTGGTCACTGAGGTCAACCTCATCACTGACGGAAAAGGGGCTCGTATGGCCTTCGATCCGGTCGGGGGAACTGAGGTTGCGAACATTCTTCGCTCGCTGTCTACCCAGGGTATTTTCTTCCAGTATGGCGCTCTCGAAACCGGTGATATGAGCGTTCCAGTCATGGCAGTGCTCGGCAAGATGCTGACTATTCGCGGGTATCAGTTATTTGAGATCACCCAGGACGCTGAGCGCCTGAGTCGGGCCAAAGCCTTCATCACCAAAGGGCTTGAGGCCGGTGTGCTGCGTTCGCTGATCGCCAAAACGTTTCCGTTCGACCAGATCGTTGAGGCTCATCGATACATGGAGTCCAACGTCCAAATTGGCAAAATCGTTGTTGAAGTTTGACGTAGCAACTCGGAAAAGAACCATCGATCCCAGTCTCTCCATCTTTTGCTGAGACGTTGGCGAGCTACCTGTCATGCCATCTGAATGCTGCGTCGGCAGGCAGGTGGCCGGTTCCAGCCAGCATGAGACGCTAAGCCTGGTGTCTGCGTTCATGTAGTCTCGACATTGACAGTCGAGCCGATGGAGCCTCCGGAAACAGAGACGATGAAGTCGGCCGCCCTTTGGCAGAGGGCTGCTCGTGATGATCGGATTACCAACTCAAGGGGCATAATCGAGAGAGGGTCAACGAAACAGGCGTATCAGGCCCTCACTCAACTGTGCAAATCTGTTCCTGATGAAATCGAGCGGATGTACCCGCTCGCCAATGCAGCAAACGTCGGGGTCGGCCTTTGCATACCAGACCGGGACGCTATCACCAATGTTATAACGCGCAACGGCTTCCAGCAGTTTGCCTCGCGAATTGGCATCAAGGGTCTCGCCCCAGGTTTTGTGCAAACGCTGGCCCTCGGCGCTGTAGCTGAAGGTCAGAAGTGCACTGCCACCGCGCCCCGGCTTTCCTTCAACGTAGGTGATCTGGCCTTCGACGATAGAACCCTCGGTCATGCGCAGTATTCGAATCATCCGCCACAGGCTCCATAGCGTGCCCATTACCGCTACGAGAACCTTTAACAACAGAACATAAGTCATAGTGCGAGCAGTCCTTGCGAGCCGGAGGTTTTGCGCGATTATTTCCTGATTGACGGCCGGATGCCACCGCGTGGTAGATGCCATGTGGCTGGGCACAGGAGGCTGCGAAGAGGTTCATACGCAGGCGTAGCTTTCGCTGCCTTGCTGAGTGCCTTAAGCGTCCACCACGTTTTCACACAGCCTCGACCCAAGGCGGACGAGCACCAAAGGTGATGGATCAATTAAGCGTCTGTCGCGCTCATGTATTGAGTGAAGTTGTTGATGTGGTCGTCGAGATTATCTTCGAGCATCATCCGGTACTGCTCACAGAAATAGTTCAGCATCGCCTCGCGAGCCTGGGCCATCTCCTCGCCAGATTTGAAGCTGCGAGCGCTTACCCAAGCATTGAATCGGGTGGTGCCAAACATCATCGACGCGCTTACCTTGCCAAGGTTTTCGAACGCCTTAAGCTGTTCGTTCGATAGGTTTATATGCGCGTCTGCACGGTCATAGAACGATTCGTCAGTGTTTTCTGGCATTGCTCAATACCTTTTTGATTCCGTAATGGGTCGACATCGGTTTGTCGTGCCCGGCAGAAGTCGACCCATAGCAGCCTGTCAGAAGCGGCGGAGACGGGTAAAAAGCGGTCCGTGGACGGCGTAGTGGTATTTTGATAGTATTGGATCAGTTTACACCATCGTACAGCCATGAGCGTACATGGTCCTCGGTGCAGTATGATGTAGGTAATCGCATGGAATATTTGAATGAATTCGCTTTCATACTCAAAGAGCTAGTTTTACCCATCTTAAGTGTTGGGATGGTAATTGCCACCATGTACGTAGCTTATCGAAGGAATTTGTTCGGAGCCTTGAAGAAAAAAGACGCATCAGACGAAACCAGGGCTCCAGTTATATATGGCGACGGAAATGTAATTCACTTTGCACCTTCTGACCTACAAAAGCAATTGGCATATGACCCAACAAAATTTGATGAATATCATCGCCAGAGCATTAGCCAGTCGAGGATAAGTTTTTGGTTTAGTATGTTTTTTGCCTCGATGGGCTTTCTAATTATCGCCACATCTGTATTCACATATAGCGATAAATCCGGATATCTTGGAATAGTTGCAGGCACAATTATCGACGTTGTTTCAGCCTTATTTTTCTATCAGTCAAATAAGGCTCGGCAACTAATGTCAGAATTTTTTGATCGTTTGCGTTCGGACAGAAAGCTAGAGGAGTCCCTCAAACTCTGCGAGTCGATTAACGACCCCCTCATGAGAAACGCGTTAAAAGTCAGATTGTCGTTATTCTTTTCTGGCTTGGAGGCTGGTGACTCGGTAGCTACAGAGATCATCCGTCTTCCAGCTGCTTCCGCACGGAGCGAGCGCACTCAGCTCGAACTATAAGTCAGGAGTGTTGGGGGGGCAACAAGACAACACTCTTTAGAGAAAGGCGGGGCACCCATTAGTCGGTCACCTATTCGACATATACGAACACTCACGACGGGGCACTTCGCCCTAGGCCGGCCCGTCGAGTCGAAAATCCTAGACTATTGTTGCTCCGTCAGCGCCTGCTCTATTTTAGCTACCAATCGGGTGCATCGTTTTACCAATTCTACAATTTCATCGGATGAAATTGTATGCTGGTTTCCTTCCTTGTCAAATCCACTCCTGTGAACACAGTCATGCCTCACAAGTACAGCCTTAAATAACCAAGGGACTTCTCCAAGATCTAGATTTAGCACTGATTTGTACATGGGCTTTATTTTTTTAATGTCATGGAAAATCAGATCCTTCAGATATTTTGCAACCAATAACTTAAGTCCCTCCCATTGAGTAAATATTTCCTTAAGGGAAAATTGCCTTTTGGCAAGCTCCGGGTCGGTTTCCACTAGCTTCCTTATAAGCTCTTCAGATCCCATAACGCTGGATACGAAACTACTGGAAAGATAGGTTTCAATTGCAGTTACAGTTTGGGCGAAAAGCATGCTGTACAAAGTTGCTTTGACATCTTCTGGGTATTGATGTCTCAGCAAGGTGATGATGTCAGTCGAAACCTTTCTATATTTATCTAGCTGATGTGTTTCCTCTATCTCTGAAGCAATATCTTCCAGTTCCGTCTTGGTTAATACTTCCCAGTGAAGATCTAGAACGTGTGGTAAGTCGAATTTTACCCCATATGCATTTGAAAGTATCTGGGCGTCATAATCTTTTCCGCACTCGGTGCATATGATATTTCTCCATGCTTCGAACATTTCATCATTACCAGTCAATAAAATTTCTGGCTCGTCAGTATAGATGGTCTCGTCTACGAAACCGCCGCACCCGCATGTGAATGTAACAGATACGTCCATGGTATCGAAAGTCCTTTTTAAAATCTCACTTAAAGATCAATGCACTGTGCTAGGTGCGCTATATGTAACAACAGTCAATGCCAAGAAATATCATGATCAAGTTTTAGCCCTGGGTATTTTAAGATAACGTCTATGGAACAACTACCGATGCGTTATTAAGATTGCAAAACCCCTGAGGCCTCCAAGCCTCAGGGTAGCGCATGGCCACTAATTCGAAAAGGGAAGGTGACAGATTTATTTTTTACCATAAGCATCGGCTTTTGGTTGAAGGCCACCTATAGGGAAGTTAGTTGAGGTCGGATTCTGCATAAAATAAATCTGTCCCGCTTTTTCCCCATCGTTACGCTCTTCGACAAGCTCGCGAAAAGCTATGCAGCAATGGTCTCACTGGTTTGTTCTATGCGGTGTTCGCGACATTACTTTTTGTGCCCTGCCTAGGGATGCCTTTGGCAATACACCTCCAAGCCTGGCTTGGAGGTGTATGCTCAGAAAATGGTAAGGTTTCTGTGTTTAAACTTGATAAGTCGTTGCGTTGCTTAGATGGGGATTCGTTTAGTGCACCAGTCATTACAGTATTTTTCTATTTGCCAGTTTTCTAAAGACTGTATTGATGTTAGCTTGACTGATTTTGATATATTTTGAATTTTTTGCTCTATTTTGTTTGCCAAGGGCGGGGCGCAGTTTTTCCAGCTCTGGTGAGCGCCTAAAAAGAAGTAAATATACTCTTCTGAGTTTGAATCTTTGAGTGACTCTCCTATCCAGCTAAGTGCATAGCCTTTGTTTAAGTGCACGTCAGCTGTGTCATGTCCATTCATCAGTATTACAGACTTTGTGAAACAGTTGAGCGCCTGTTCGTATTTTTTTTGATGGTGTAAGCAGCGGCCAATATTTCCGTATGTTGTGTATACTATTTCTTTATTAAATAGCTGGTTGCTACATAGCTCATTGATGTCTTGATTATTCAGGAAGAAATTTAAGGATTTTTCTACCTTTTCGGGGGATTTCGAGTCTCGGTAGGCAAGATTTAGTCGATGTCTTGCGCTCCATTTTTCTGAATCTCCACTTTGTAAGATAAAGTATTCAGCCTCCTCTCCATATCGAATGGCTTCAGAGTGCTCTTCATTATACCAGTGTAAGTGTGTTTTTGCTGAGAGAAGCAATATGTATTCGTTTGTTTTGCCGATGATTACATCTTCGAATTTTTCCAGGTAGTGAATTGCTGAGTCCTTGTCGCCATACTCTGTGATCGCTGTAATTGCTTGGTCGAAGAACTTTAAGAAATTATTTAAAGAGTCTATTTGGCTTTTTTTCCATATTATTTTTTCAAGAAGAGTACATGCTAACCTAACAAATTCTTCTGTGTATCCGGATCGAATGATTGAGTCATGGATTTCCAACATTGCTGCAATCGCTTCGTTGAGTTCTTTGCTGTTTATGTGTAGTTCAATTTTGTTAGACCAAGATTTGAATTCGGATATCCCCAGTATTTGTTTGAGTTTTGGCTTTAGCAATATTATGATTCGGTCGTAGTGATTTATAAATAAGGAGATGTATTTGTATTGCTCTTGTGAAGGGAAATTTGTTTTTATGAACTCTTTGACGAGTGGATGAAGCTCTATGTAGTTTTCTTTGCCTTTAACAACAATTAAATGAAGGTCTTTTAGCGTTCTGAGTGATTTTGAGAATTGGTTGTAGTTTAATTCGCTGTTAACTATCTTTGATATTTCATCTTCGGTTTCAGAGGTGACAGCTTCAGCAAGGGTTCTAAGTAATATTTTTTGTTTGTCGTTTAATGAATCCCAAATCTCTCTTAAAATTCGCTCCGAAAGTATGGAGCTTTCAGATGAGTCTATGAGTTGTTTTCTCTCTATTTTATCTAAGAAGTCTTCAACCTGTCTTGCTCCTCTTTTCGCTTGTGCTAGGATTAATGAAACCCAAAGTGCGTGGCCGTCAGTCAGTTTATGAGCTCTGCATGCGAGGCTCGATGCAAGTTCTACTGAGATAGGTAATTTTGCTGATGTAAAAAGACTCAGAACATTTTCTTTGGTCAATCCGGAGAGACGGAGCTGAAAAAAATCAACACCTGCGAAGTGAATGAAGGGGCGGCATGTAAAAATAAATTTTGAATTATGATGGTGTTTTAAAGCGATGTTTACAAGTTTTCCTATTGATCCTGTAGGCTCAAATTTTTCAAGGTCTATATAAGAGTCTATATTGTCGAAAACAAAGAGGCATGCTTTGTTTGATAGGAATTTAAAATATGTGTGGATTAGACTGTCTGTGTCTAAGCCGATAAGTTCCTGCGCTGAAACTGTATTTCTTGAAAGTTTTTCTATGATGTTTATTATTTTTATGTCGAAATTGTGTTCTTGTTCTTTGAAGTCTCTCCAGTCAGTTAATTCGTATAAGTTGTTTTCCCGGCATTGCTCACTGTAATAAGCTGCTAGAGATGACTTGCCTTGGCCCCCGATGCCAGTGATGAAAATCACTTTGAAGTTTGAATCCATTGAGAGTGTTTTTAGTTCCGACTCTCTTCCTGTCCAGTATTCTATTTGGGGTGGAGTATCGGTTCCTTCGCTTTTTAGCTGAAGATCAGTGGAGGTTTCAGTTGCTGTAGATGTGATGATTTCTTGTAGGGTCGTTTCTGCTTTTAAAGATGGAGTTGTATTTATGAGTGCGTCTATGAAATTTTCTATTTCGTCATGGCTTTCTATTTGTATATTGTTGATGCCTTCAAAGCTTGTGCTGTTTGTTGTTAGTAGATAGTGGCTTGGTCCGAATCCTGAGTAAAGATTTGATATTTTGTTGAAAAGGGTTTCGACGTACGGGTCTGTAAAGCTAAAGCCTACAAATAAACAACAGTGGCTTGAGAAAATTTTCCCTAGTTGATAGCTGGCTAAAGTGTCGCCAGAATAAAGTTTTTCATAGTCCTCTTCGAAAATAATGCAGCTATCCATTCTGGAAATATCGCCATGGATTTTTAAAATGAAATCTTCTTTTTCGTCAATTTTTGAAAGATTGTAATTGCTGGTGCTGTCAATAACTTCTAGGTCTTTTGAGTTGAATTCAATGAGTTTGTCATAATTTGTGGTTACTATTTTGCGCGTGATTTTTGAGATTTTTTTATGTATATTGCTATCTAGGTTTTTGCCTAGTTCTTTTTCAAAATTCTCGTATATGGTTTTTCTATGTTGTTTTTTTAGTTTTTCTAATACCTCCAGTGGGCTCATGATTTCAGCGTCTAGATTTTGTATAAATATGTCGGCGCTAGATATTTTATCTCGATTGTCATGGAGCATGTTTTTGGTCAGCGCTGCCCAGGTTGGGAATCCTACATTTCTAGAAAACCCCGACCCAATAAATAGAACGAGTTTTTTATTTTGTAGGGCTTCGTTGAGATCGAATGGAATATTCATATTTCCCCTCAATAAAAAAGCCCCGCAAATAGCGGGGCTCTATAAAACTTCCCTGATATCTATAATGCAGCAATAGTTATATCATGGCCAATTGATGGCATCAATCCCAGCTCAACGCACCGCCAGTCTGATACTCGGGCACCCGTGTCTCGAAGAAGTTCTTCTCCTTCTTCAAGTCCATGATCTCGCTCATCCACGGGAGCGGGTTGGTGGTGCCGGGGTACTCTTTCTTCAAGCCGATCTGGCTCAGGCGACGGTTGGCGATGAACTTGAGGTAGTCCTCCATCAACGCCGCGTTCGTGCCCAATACCCATGCGCGGCATGGTGTCGCGCGCGTATTCAATTTCCAGCTGGGTGCCCTGCAGAAAAGGCGACCGGCTAATGGGGGTCCCGCTTTTCGCGCTTTTCGGACCCATAGTTGCCTCCGACCGGGGGGGAGACGCGACCAGCGATGTATAGCGAAGGCCGAATTCGAACTCATCGGATCTGCGACTTACTGATCAGTGAATGGCTGAACCCGTTGGGCTGGCAGTCCGCGACCGCTTTGGTTGCCGGCCTGGGGCAGGCTTATCTGCACGCAGCCTGGGCAGCATCGGAGACACGCTGCCCACTACCGCACAGGGCGAAGAGGCTGAGAGGCTGCCCGGTGTTGAGTCAGTCACTGGCTCCGATTCCGTAGTTGATCATGTTGTCGACCTTTCGCACGGGACGAGCCCCACCCGGCGCCGGGCGAGGCTCAGCCTGTTTCACTTCAGGGCAACCCTGGGGAAGTCCAACGGAACATCCAGGGCGACGTTGATGTAGTTGGTGAACAGATTCAGCGCCACATGGGCCAAGAGCTCGACGATCTGCTCATCATCAAAGCCCGCTTCCCGCAGGTTCGCCACATCGGCGTCGCTGAGCTGCGCCCGCTGCTCGACCACCTTGAGCGCGAAGGTCAGTGCCGCGTCAGTTTTGCCATCGGTGGACAGCCCGACCTGCGCTGCCGACATGTCGGCGGCTGAGGCACCGGCCTTCTGGCCGAGCACCGTGTGGGCCGCCAGGCAGTATTCACAGCGGTTGCGATTGGCGATGGCCACGGCAATCTGCTCGCCCAGTTTTGCACCCAGCTTGCCTTTGCCCAAGGCACCAAAGGCGGCCCACATGCTCTGCAAGGCCGCCGGCGAATTGGCCACGGCCTTGAACATGTTCGGGGTGGCATCGAAGACTTGCTGGATCTGCGCCAGAAGCGGCTGGCTGGCGGCAGGGGCGTTTTGAGTTTGAAGGCTGACGCGGGACATGGCTATCTCCTTAGGTTGGGAAAACAACCGGCGAGGGGATGGATGGGTTGACCCCGCCGGGTAACGCGAGGTCGCAGTATAAGAAGACGTTCTGTATGATTGGGATCAATACGTCCGCTAAACATACCAATTGGTTCATATGAGCAATCTGCCGCCTCTTGACCGCCTTTCCGGCATCCTCGAACGCTTCCGCGTCCAGGCCGAGCTGCATCACTCGGGTGCGCTGTGCGGGATTAGCCACTTCGACGCCCGCGACGGGCATGGTTACCTGCACGTGCTGCGTCGCGGTCAGCTGGAAGTGAGCCATCCGGGTAGAGGTGAGTTGCCCGGCTCGATGCGTTTCGATGAGCCGACCCTGCTGCTGTATCCGCGCCCCGTTACCCATCGCTTCCACAACCCGCCCGAGGAAGGCTCCGACTTCACCTGTGCGCGGCTGAATTTCGACGGTGGCGCCTACAACCCGCTGGCACGGGCGCTGCCGGCGTTAGTGGCGATACCGCTGGCGCGAGTGTCGGGTCTGGAGCTGGCGCTCGAACTGTTGTTCGCCGAAGTCGATCACGCGCGCTGCGGACAGCGTCTGCTGGTCGACCGGATCTTCGAAGTGGTGGTGATTCAACTGCTGCGCTGGTTGCTCGATCACCCGCAGGAAGCCGGCGTGCGCCCCGGCTTCATCACCGGGCTGTCGGACCCGCGCCTGGCCCGCGCGCTGGTGGCCATGCACCAGGCGCCCGGGGAAAACTGGTCGCTGGAACGCATGGCTGCCTGCGCCGGCATGTCGCGCACAGCGTTCGCCAACCACTTTCGCGAGGTGGTCGGCCAGACGCCCGCTGACTACCTGGGAGACTGGCGCATGGCGCTGGCCCAAGGACGGCTGCGCGCAGGTCAACCGATCAAGCTGCTGGCGGAGGAACTGGGTTACGCGAATCCATCGGCACTGTCACGCGCCTTTACGGCCAGGGTCGGGATGTCGCCACGGGGGTGGTTGGCGAAAAGCCTGGAGGAGGGGGGTATCTGAAGGTCTTTTCATCTTCGCTACCCTTCAACCAGTCCCATTTTTTGCCCAATACAACGGTGTTTCAAAGGCCTTGAAGGGCAGGGTATTGAAACCCCGATTGGACCACTTGCAACTGTCTGTCTACGCTCTGGCGTGAAATATCTGGATGAATATACGAGAAGGAGTCTCGGCATGCGTCATGGTGTACACCCGCTTATTCTTGCGACATTAACGCTCACCTTTACCGGGACGGTCGTTGCCGCCGAACCGGCGCTTGATCCGGTCGAAACCCTGAATCGAATCAACCGCAACTACAACACGTTGAACAACGACTGCAAGGAAGTCGGGACCGGTGTCCCCCGCGGCCTTTACTATTGCAGTGGCGTGACCCTGCGCATGGTCAATGACGGTAATTTCAATCCCTGGGACTACAGCCCTTATGCCATCAAGATCGGGGCCACCTCGTACTCTTGGATCCACAAGGACCTGAGTACCCGCATCCTGATCCACCCGGCCGGCTTCATCATGCGTAACCCAACGGATGCCGACACGCTGGGCCGACCGGTCAAGGAACAGGGCTGGACCTGTATCTATGCTTACGACGGCGGCACAGGACCGGAGCGCAAATGGTATGGCTGCGGCTTCTTCGACAGTAAGGAGCCACCCAGAACGGCCCAGGTACCCATGAGCAACAAAAATGCCCAGTGGGCATACGGCACCTGTGCCGAGGCCAAGGTGACGACCGCTGACCAATGGACCCGGCAATACACCGGACTGCTCAAGGGACCGATCCAGTACAGCCAGTGCTCCTGGAATGCGGAAAACCCCAGCGACTGGAATGCGATGATCCGTGTCCATGAGTCCCGCAAGACCACCACGGCCAAGGACCCGTTTTCGATCAACACCCAAGTCACCGAATTCATGCTCAAAAACGCTTCCAGTACCCACGATGGCAGCGAGAACATGAAGTACATCGATGCCTTCATCTACAACGCCCACAGCACGCAGAACTTTGCGACCCGTGGCGATCAGTCGCCGCCCAAATCGGAAGACGGCCTGAACAGCGCCCGTAACTTCCAGAAGAAGTTGTATGACCAAGGCTATGCCGTGCCGATTCTGCGTCTGGACTTCACCGCACCGCCGGAACAGCGCTTCAGTTATGTGCCCGCCGATCAGGTGATTGCCCTGGGCGCCAGCGCCGGCACAGCGGCCCAGAAGTACATTGCCTCCGCCTCCTGGCTCGAACGCCATGACCCCGGCACCGGGAAGAACGAGTGGACGCTGACCGTTACACCCACCGCACAGGGCAAAGCCATCCAGGCCACTGATCAGCAAGCGCTGTACGACGAACTGTTCCAGTTGCGCGGGACCGACGCGCAATGGCGCGACAATGAAAAATCCGCCGGCAGCATGCGCCAGCAACTCAGTTGCCTGATCCAGAACTACCCCACCAAGACGGTGTGGAACCTGGAGCCATTCCGCCCCACGGTGACGCCGCAAGAAGCGGCGAAGGCCGGTTGCAACCCTGTCGCTGCGCGCCCTCGCTATATCGCTTCGGCGGATTGGGTCAAACGTTACGACCCCGGTAGCCGCAGGGACGAATGGACCTTGAGCATCGTCCCCACCGCGGAGGGCCGGGCACTGCCCAATCAGCAGTTGGGTGCGCTGTACGACGAGCTGTATGCCTTGAAGGGCAATGACCCGACCTGGCGCGAAGAAGAGAAGTCCGCCGGCAGCATGCGCCAGCAACTCAACTGTGTTGTGGTCAATTACCGCAGCAAGACGCCGTGGAATTTGGAACCGTTCCGGCCCACCGTCTCCGACGCCGAAACCAAGGCGGCCGGCTGTAACCCACTGCCCAAATAGACTCGCGGGATATGACGGCCTGAAAGGGCCGTCTTGTGTCCCAGCGCTAGGCCATGCAATTTCTTGAGGAAATAGCCGCAGCCATGTTGTGGCCGTTCCAAGCCGCTTGGAACGCACCGGGTGCATCTTCAGGTCTTTTCATCCTCGCTACCCTTCAGTCAGTCCCTTCCCGCACCGACCGTCTGACCTCAGCCTGTATGGCATAAGCCGGCGCCTCCACAGCGTTGAAGTCTTGTGTATAGCGCTGGGCAAATCCTTCTACCCCCCATTCCTTATACTGCTGCACATGCTTTAATTCGTGAGCCCAGAGCGCGACGTTCTGTTCTGCGGCTTTGGCGTCCCGGAAGATAATGATGTCGATCAGCGTCACGGCACCGACATCGGGGTTTTGCAGCATGGCATTTGCGGCACTGAGTTGGTCGTTGTCGCTGACGGTGTAGCGCGCGGCATCGAGGACGCTGGGGGGGTACCAGCGCAGCAGTTGCTCCCGGATGTGCGGTGGAAGGGGGCGGGTGCCGGCGTTGGCTGCTTCAGCGCGGGCTTGGGTCAGCCACAGCGCCAGGGCAGGTGCCGCGATCTGGGAGATGCCATCAGGCAGGGGGCCGAGCAACGGTTCCAGGTCTGGCAGACAGATGCAGCCATCCAGGCACACTTGTTTTTCGCCAGCTGGGCAGGCATCGGTCTGGGCTGGGACTTCAAGCGTCAGACACAGCACAAACAGCGCCACCAGGCGCGTGATGATGGGCGGCATTGGGTGCTCCAGGGGCGGATGCAGCGCGAACAGTGGGGCACTTGATCGACGACCCCGCGTAGCTTTAGCGTAGTCCTGAACTAAACGCTCCCAATAAGCGACCGACTACCTTTCATGCGACTGCAAAGGTGACAGATTCATTTTTTACCTAAAATGAATCTGTCCCACTTTTCCAAAGGAAGGCATGAAAATGACACGCGTCCGAGTTGCGGGCTTTACGATCTCGCTTGATGGATACGGAGCGGGTCCGAATCAGGACATGAGCAATCCGCTCGGCGTGGGCGGGACAGATTTGCACCGGTGGTTAGTCCCGACACGCACGTTCCAGCGGACCCTATTTGGCGTCGACGGTGGCACAACGGGGATCGATGACGACTTCGCTGCGCGGGGCTTCAAGAATGTTGGTGCCTGGATTCTCGGAAGAAACATGTTCGGACCGATTCGCGGTGCCTGGCCCGACATGAACTGGAAAGGCTGGTGGGGGGACAACCCACCCTATCACGTTCCCACTTTTATCTTGACTCATCACGCGCGCCCGCCCATCCATATGGAGGGCGGAACGACATTCTACTTCGTCACGGGCGGTATTCACGAGGCGCTTGAGCAGGCTCGCGACGCAGCCAGCGGAATGGATGTGCGCATTGGCGGCGGACCTAGCACTATCCAGCAATATCTTCGTGCGGGCCTCATCGATGAGCTGCACGTCGCTATCTCGCCGGTCCTGCTGGGCGGGGGAGAGCGACTGTTCGAGGGGATTGACGCGCGCGCTCTGGGATACGAATGCGTTCAGTTCGTTGCGTCGGAGAACGCCACCCATGTTGTACTCCGGCGCTGAGGGCACAATGGCGCCTAATAACCGGTTGCGGTGGACGGCGCTGCTGCTGAACCGGAGCGTTGAACGATAATCCACCTACACAGGTAGCAACTGGCCGATTTCTGCCTGTTCCCACCGGCTGCAATCGACCCTAAGGCGACAGTCAGGCTATTGAAAAGGCCGGCGCTGTCCGGCACGTAGAGGTCTGGTTCAACTTCGCGCGACCTCTACTTTGACTTCTTCTCACGAACCCACTTTGCGCCGACTCGCTCTCGATGTGCTTGCCAGCCAACTGGAAGATCGGCGATTTCCTTCAATGAAGGGTCAATCCTAACCAGCTGTTCCATACCTGCCACCGCAGCGTTACCTGAACTTGGTGGAATTGACCCGGTCAGGAATTGCCATCCGTGATCTTCGGCGTCGTGTGACACCAAGAGGATTGCTGCCTCTTCATAAAGAACTTGTCTTTGGGTAATGGCCGCCACATTTGGGCTTTGGTCGAATGGCCAGGCCTGCTCTTCGGCAAAGCACGAAAGCGAGGCAATCGCAGCCAAGAGGAGAAGAAGTAGCCTCACAGCGAAATCTCTAACAAACAGCTAAGGGGCGCGCCGAAGGCGCGTCCCAGCGACCAAAGGGAGCGAACTTGAGCGTAGGGTTAGGGCTCCGAGTGCTTGGCATAGATTGCTATGGCCTTTTCGTAGCTGTCAGTGTTGAGGAAATCATTCTCGTATGCGCCCTGAACTTTTGTCCTGCCACCTTCGACCCCAGAGAGTGCAATTGCTACAGCTAGTGAATTGTTGTGGCCGCACTCCTCGACGGGAAAACCACGTAGCAGGATATCCGCGACGTCCTTTAACATTGGAGGTGGTAGCTTCTCAAGGTAGTAAGCAGCAGCGGGCGGTGCGTCGCCTTGATAGTCTTTCTCGTCAATTGCGATCTCCGCCAGTTGGACGAGAAAACGGGTGCAGTTGGTGTGAGATAGAAAGAACGAGTCTGCTACTTGGGACGAGTGCCAGCAAAGAATAAGCAGTTCGCGAAGCATCTCTTCTGATGGGATGCCTTCGTCGATGATGGTTTGCGCCCGAGCTTCCGTCATGTTGTGAAAATCAGTCATGAAGAACCTTAACGAATGATGAAAGATAGCATTTCAAACTGATCGATTGACCGCTTACGGCGCTCATCTGCGAACGGCGGTTCATGGCCGGCTCCCGCCCGTCGCGATAGACGGAAGTCGACCAATAGCGGTCAATCGACTGGTGTCGTCACCGCCCCGGTACGGCCAACCTCCTCGCCGGAGCGCTCAACGCGAATACCCCTACGACCCTTATGGTCAGACCAACAGCATCAGCTCCACCAGTGTTAGCAGCCAGCAGAACACCGGCCGGGAAAATGATGGCATAGAGGTCTATTATTGTCGGACACGGTATTACTACCCGAGATTAAATGAACAAGCACTCGGTGACTAGATCGTTGATCGCTTAGCAAGCCATGAGCCGATAGCGGTCCTTGAGTTTCATTGCTCTTCGTTCGGTATTCAGCGGCGCCTGTAAATGACCACTTCTCCTGAAGTCGCGATAACCAGGGTGAGCCCCGTGTACGAAAAACCAAATGCCCGTAATTCGGACTCTATGGCCAGCTTGTGAAAAGTCCAGGGTCGATTGTATCGGGCCCCATGAAGCCATGAGCCAGGTTCGAGTAAAAGCAAGTGACGATGAGGCCATTGCAGGCAGACTGTCTCGACCGTCCAACCGTCGAGGGCAGTTAACGGAAGGCCGCCCCCGTAAATGCCAGCCATACGAATGGTCCTACCCTCAAGCGGGCCAATACCTCGGCATTCCAGGTACCAATCGGTGAGCGGCTTCTCGGAGTAATCCCTTGCAACCTTCTGCCCGGTGACACAATCGATGACGCTTAACCCTGAGCTCGAAGACACAAGTAACAGTTCAGAGTCGCGGTCAAAGCCAACATCAAGAAGGCCAGCTACTACAAATTGCGCAGCGATCTCCCATGGGGCTGGAGGGAGGGACACTTGAGTTTGATGGATGGTTGCTCGCAGCGGGTCCAGGTGGGAAGTGCTCATTCCGTTGAGTGTCTCTGTCGATAGTTTGCTTGTAGTCGTTGTCAGTCATGCATGTTGAGCCGCGACTCTACCATGCGTGATCTGGACCCGTCGGAAAGTGTCACCGCCAATGTAAAACTGCCCCCCATGCTTTCTGGGATGCCATTACGGGACTTGTCTCAATGCCCGCGCAACTGAAAATCTCAGGGTGGGACAGTTTTTCCAGACGTTTGCCTGGTGAGGCGAGGCTCATGCAGAAATGCCTTGTCGACATGAAAGCTGAGTACCCAGAGCGGGCATCAGATGTGGCGTTCGACTAGGCTGCCCAGCGTAACCCGGCGACACTCAACAGGATCAAGCCGATCCAGACAAGTTTCCAGACCGATACCACGTCACCCAACCAAAACATTCCGACGATGGCGGTGCCGGCGGCGCCGATGCCGGTCCAGACCGCATAGGCGGTTCCTACGGGCAGCACCCGCAATGCCATCGTTAACAAGTGCAAACTGCCAGCCAATACGACGACGGTACCGACCAGCAGCCAGGGCCGTTCAAGGCCGTTTGCGGATTTCAACCCGACCGCAAAGAGAATCTCCAGGAAGCCGGCAACGACCAGCAGTAACCACGATGTGTTGTAAGTCATTCGATGAAACCTCGATGGGCAAAAAAAAGCGAGCCGATGAAGGCTCGCCAAAGGGAGGTAAACGGTCAGTTGGCCAGCAGTTTTCCGCTGAACAGGCTGATCAGGGTTTTCACCAGCAGCACCGTCAGTGCCACAGTGAGGAACAGCAGGATGACCACGGCGATAACCATCAGCAGTGTGTTGTCCTGGGCATGGGCATATTTCAGCGCCGCATTGCTCAGTGCTGCGATGGGGAAGCTGATTGCCCACCACGAAGGGGCAAAAGGCACATCGCGACGGAACACTTTGAAGCTCAACACCACGAACAGGAACAGGCCGAAGTAGAACAACACGCTGGCAAACCGGTCGATCTCGCCGAATACGTTGGTGTAGGCCAGGAAACCTACCTCAAAGGGGGCAATCAGGACCATCAGCGAAGGCACCATGCCTTTGGCCAGAGGGGCTTGATGCACCAGCCGCGAAAAGATCCGGGTGAAGAAAACCAGCGCCAGCACCGCTCCCACGGCGAGGGCAAACAGGTTGAACTCCGCAGCCCAGGGCATGGGCATATGCGCGCCAGTGACCGCGATATCGAGGGTGGCAACACCTGGAATCAGCCAAGCCGGTACAGCATTCGACGAATCCTGATTGCCCGACAACAGACGGGAAACCACGAGGCCTGCGAGCAACACCGTCAGTGCGCTGCCCAGTATCCAGAGAGCCTGTCCGAGCCATTCGCTGTGGGGCGCCGCGACTGCCGACAGCAGCAACAGTGCAATGGTGGCGGTACCAAAAAAGTTGCTGGCGATCGGATGATTGAACTCGGCCCGTACCGCTTCAGGGTGTTTCACCCATTTGAACAGGTAACCCAGCGTCAGCAATGCGAAAACCAGGCCGGCCAGCGCGCCAATCGCTTCACCCAACGCGCCGCCGACGCCGTAATACTGACCGCTCAAGCGCCACGCCAGTCCCAGGCCGGCCAAACCCATGACTGAACCGAACAGATTGATGGGCAGGTTTTTGATCGACGTCGTGCTGGTGGGTACCGATTGAGCCGCAGCGACGGTGGGGAGGGATGTAGTGTTCATGATAGCCTCTCGCTTGACTGAAATTGCTGTTGTGGATATTTTCAGCCAAATCAGCTTTGGCTGAAATAGTGCGGTTACGACGTATTCAGCCAATGAATCGACGAGGACAGACATCGTGCGTATTACTCTCCTGGCATTCCCCCGAGTGCAGCTGCTGGATGTCGTCGGTCCCGCCGATGTCTTCGCCGAAGCGGCAAAACAGCTGGGCAATCAACGCGCCTATCGGGTCGAAGTCATCGGTACCGACAAGGGGATGATCAAAGGCTCAAGCGGTTTGAGGCTCGGCATCGACGAGACCTTCGAGACCTATAAAGGCAGGATTGACACGTTGCTCGTGGCTGGCAGCCCTCACATCGATGAAATTGCCCTGAACCCTGCATTGCAGGAGTGGCTGCGCCGGCAGGCCAAATCCGTGCGGCGTATCGGCTCGGTCTGCAGTGGTGCTTTCCTGTTAGCCGCCGCGGGCCTGCTGGACGGGCGCCGTGTTACCACTCACTGGAATTCCAGCGCGAAACTCGCCCGGGAACATCCGCAAACCCACGTTGAACCCGATAGCATCTTCATCAAGGACGGCAATATCTACACGTCGGCGGGGGTGACGGCAGGCATGGACCTGGCGTTGGCGCTGGTCGAAGAGGATCACGGCAGGGAACTGGCGCTCAGTGTCGCGCGTGAAATGGTGATGTTCTTCAAGCGACCTGGCGGGCAATCGCAGTTCAGCGCGCAATTGGCCGCGCAGACCGCCGAACGCAGTGTGATAAGAGAGGTGCAGGACTATGTGTTGCAGCACCTCAAGGCCGATCTGAGCGTACCCACCCTGGCCGCTCGCGCAGGCATGAGCGAACGAAACTTTGCCCGTACCTTCAAGGCGGCAGCCGGCTCGACCCCGGCCGAGTTTGTCGAGCTCGTGCGCATCGACGCCGCCAGGCGGCTGATCGAAGACTCGGACGTCTCACTCAAGCGCTTGGCCGATACCGTGGGCTATGCCAATACGGATGGTTTCAGAAGGGCATTTATGCGGCGCCTCGGGGTCGGTCCGAGTGACTATCGAAAGCGGTTTTCATCGGTGTAGAAAGGCATCAGGCATTAGCATCATGAATCATCTCTGATGGGCGGCTCTATCGTCAGCAGGTTTGCAAACGGTCCGCTCATGACCATTGCGATGTACCGTCGAAGATCATGCGTTGTCAGCGGGCATGATCTTCGACGGAACGGGAAGCACAGCTTCCCGTTCAACTACGGAGTTCTGTCAGCGGCCGGCGTT
>JACXTT010001349.1_pt1 | contig 41007 bp, 29 predicted proteins | sample 9270951 | NCBI WGS metagenome assembly JACXTT01 (sample SAMN15532306, study PRJNA645909) | rock metagenome | isolation source: weathered quartz diorite | place: Puerto Rico | collected 2017-06-21
CAGCCCTCGATCGCGCTCGCCGAGGCGGTCGCCGGCGCCGCGACCGGCCCGACGTTGTCGACGGCGATCGTCAATGCCCGGGACCTGTCGGTGGCTCGCGGCTACTACGGCCACCTGCTGGGGCTGCGCGAATCGGTCGATTCACCGTCGTGGGTGCAATACGACACGGGCGACATCCGGCTCGCGCTGTACAGCCGGCGCGATCGAAACGCCGTGGAGCTGTACCGGACGCAGCCCGTGAGCTTCGGCTTCACGGTCGAGCATCTCGAGGAATGGACGGAAGAAGCGCGAACGCGAGGCGTCGAGATCCTGAGCGCGCCTTCCGACGAGGGCTTCGGCCTGACCGCCGAGATCGTGGATCCCGAGGGCAACATCGTGGTCGTGCGCGAGCCCATGTCGGAGGAGTCGCTCGAAGAGCGTCTCGCCGAGGCCTGGGAAGAGGACGAAGTGCCGCACCAGACGGCGATGCGGAGCCCCGTGCGCAAGGCCACGCGCCATGCGAGCTGGGTGGCGGTGAAGCCCGAGTACAAGAGCGCGAAGAAGCCAGCGAGAACCAAGTCCGAGGTCGACGAGACCGACGAGTCCGACGGTCCGGCGCTGTCGGAGCGCGCGAGGTCCGTTCCCTCACTCCGCGGCACCGGGCCCGTGCGCACGCGACAGAAACCCAAGAACTTGTCGGACCCCGAGAGGGTTCGCACGCGTCCCGCCATCGGCCGGCTCAAGAAGGCCGAGGCCCGCACGCTCGACATCGCCAAGAAGGCCGCCGCCAGCGCCAGCAAGAGCAAGCCCCTGAAGCGCGCGGTGCCGAAGCGCGCCAAGGCCACGACGAGGAAGCCAGGGGCGAGGCGACGCGGAACGGGGTGACGGGGCCGGCGGCGGGAGCGACCGGGTAGTCCACTCAGCGGCCGCCGCGGCGGCCTGGGGGCTGGGACGACATGGTCGTGAGGGCCGCGTCACGGGCGCCGCGAGTCGCCCTGCATCGAGCCGTGCGCACACCGTGGCGGGAGACGTCGTGGTGGCAGTCGCCGTGGCTCGTCCTCATCCTGCTCGCTTTCGCGCTGGCGTCCTACGGCCCGTCGCTAGGCTTGGCCTTCATCGGCGACGACTACGTCTTCCTCGACAAGACACGTAACGCCACGGTCGGAAGCCTGTGGTCGCTGCGCAACACGGACTTCGGCTGGTACCGGCCGTGGTCGCGCGAGATTCATTTCTGGGCGATTCAGAGAATTGCCGGGCCGAACGAGCTGGTGTTCCGCGCGGCGAGCATCGTCCTGTGGGTTGCGGCTCTCGGCTTGTACGCGGCGATCGTGCGCCGACTGGCGTCGCCACCGGTGGCCGCGATCGCGACGCTCGGTGTCGCGAGCCTTGCCTTATGGGGCACGCCGCTGCTGTGGATATCGGGCAGCCAGGACCTGTGGATGCTGTGTCTCGCGTTGGCGAGCACCTTGCTGTTCGTGTCCGGCCGCGTTCGCTCGGCGACTCTGCCGTTCGGGCTTGCACTATTGAGCAAGGAGACCGCGGCGGTCGTCCCTGCGCTGTTCCTCTGTTACCTGGTTCTCGTGGAGCGACGGAGCGCGGCGGACGCGCTGCGGCTCACGGCCCCATTTTGGGCACTCACGTTCGTCTGGCTGGCCGTCCACCCGACGCTGCACTCGCGACTCCTATCCGGCGTGCAGGTGACTCCGGAGCTGGAGCATCGCCCAGGTTGGATCGTGATTCTCGCGAAGACGTTGCTCTCGTGCGTGAATCTGGACGTGCTTCCGCACCCGGAGCCGGGGCGGGGAGTCTTGGTGCGCGCGGCGGTGTCGACCGTCGTGCTCGTCGTGGGCGTTGTCACTGCCACGCGCGCGTCCGCCGCGGTCGGCCCGGGGAGTGGCCTCGCGAATACCCCAACCCTCGCCCGATTTGCGGCGGCGTGGATGGTCATCGGCTGGTGCCCGGTGTTTCTGCCGTCGATTGGCTGGCACGCCTACTATGGCTGCCTGGGGGCTCTCGGAGCATGGTTCGGCATCGCGCTTTGGCTTCAGCCCCGACGACGGCTCGCCATCGCCGTCATCGTGGTCCTGTCGGTGCTGCGCGCGGCTCAAGCGAGAACGCTCACCTGGGACTGGGGCAACGAATCCTACCTGCAACGAGCGGGCAACATTCTGTCGGCCATTCGTGACGAGCTCTACCGGCAGCACCCCACGCTAGAGCCTCACTCGCGGGTTTACTTCGCTCACATACCGAACAACATCGGGTTGATCGCCGGGCAGAGCCCCGCGATTCGCGTCTGGTATCGCGACTCGACCCTTGAGGCAGGCTTCTACTCGAGTTATCGACCCCGACCCGAGTCGTCACGTCCCGGGGAAGATCTGTTCTTCCGCTTCGACTCCGCCGTCGGCATGGTGGAGGTCAAGGCCGGCCCCGAAGACGTCCGGCTCGGGCTGGCGACGGATCTGAATTGGGAGGGTGATCACGAGGGCCTGGCGATGTTGTTCCTAAGGAGCGGGGACGTGCCGCGCGCGGCCCTGGAGTTCGAGAAGCTGTCGCTGCTGAGGCATCGCCCTGACGCAGCCATTTACGCCGGCGTCTGCTGGGAGGCCGCGGGGGACAAGGCTCGATCGGACTCGCTGCTGGCCGCGGGACGGGCTCGGATGGAGCTCTCTGCGCCTGCGCTTCAAGCCTGGGTCGCGCGATTGAGGGCGACCCTGCCCGGGCCGTGAGCCAACGCCTAAGCGGGTTTCGTCTCCGTACCGATCACGCCTCTCGCAGGCGGGTCAGCCCCTCACCGGTTGAGGTGCAAGCCCACAGCGGCGGTGAGGTAGACGCTCGGACCCGGCGCCGTGTCCACGACGTCGAGCCGTAGCTCTCCTCCAGGCCTGAGGCCGATCATGCCCGCCCCACCCAGCGCCATGCTGCCCCCGAGGCACACCCGTCCATGTCGCGGATCGCTCCCCAACGGGCGGTCACGGGTGTCGAGGATCACCTGGCGATACGCGCCGAGTCCGTACGTGAGGTAGGGAGCGGACGTCGCGTCCCGCCCGGCCCCGAGCTGGCGGAGCGTCACCGACAGGTGCTCCAGTCGGTTCGGGCCGCTCGATAGGCCGCTGAATGGCAAGGCGCCCGAGGTAGGGCGAACCAAACCCTCACTGAACTTGCCCTGCCAGGCGTGTCGCCCGGCCTCGAATCCGAGGCCCACGGATGGGGTCAGGCGCCGCTGGACGGCACCCCACCAAGCGAGTGAGCCATCCGTTTGATTGCCGGTGCTGACGCCTGCATTGCCCGAAAGCGTCCAGTGGGCTTGCGCTTGCGACGACTCGGCGCAAATCCCGAGGCTCAGACTGAGCACGATGGTGCGGACCGCGGTTTTCATCGAGACGGCCCTCCTAACCCCCAGCCATTTCTACCCAACAAGGCTCATTTCGATTCCCGAAAACTCGGGGCGGATCGGTCATTTTTCCCCGCTCCGTGGGGCCGCATGAGCCGTGCCGCGCTCGTGCACGCCAAGCGCAGCTAATCGATTCCCATCACACGCGCGAGCAGCGCCGCCAAGGCGCCGGTGGCGGTCTGGTCGTCCACTACGACCTCGTGCTCGCGCCCTTCGACATCGATCCGAACTCGGTACTGCATCACGTCGGGGAGCCCGCTCGTCACGCGGGCAGGCAAGTCGAAGAAGCGCACCTCGGCGACGAGCCGCTCCAGCTCGGCCCGCTCTTCGGGGCCCAGCTCACCCGTCTCAACCGCGCGCTCGCGGCGCAGCCCGGCGAAGCCGCCGCTTCGCACCACGTGGATTCGCACGCCGCAGGCCTTTCTTCGATCTGGCTTTCGAACGCGGCGGCGCGAGGGTCACGCCGACCGTCCGCCATGCCTCGCGGACGGCGTTCGCGCCGTCCGCTCCGAGCTCGCGTCCGGCGACGGCCGTCGTCGCGGCCGCGGCGTCGCGGAAGCTCGCACGTTCCTTCAATGTCTCGGTGAGCGTGAGGTACCACACGCGGCCGGCCTTGACCCAAGCGTATCCGCCGAGGGCCAGCGCCGCGAGGCAAAACGCGCGATTCGGAATGCCCGAATTGATGTGCACGCCGCCGTTGTCGTCTTGCGTGTCGACGTAGTCGCGCATGTTGGCGGGCTGCGGGTCCTTGCCGAGGCGCGGATCGTCGTACGCGGTGCCGGGATCCTTCATCGATCGCAGCGCCACGCCCTTCACGCTGGGCGTGAACAGTCCTTCGCCGATCAGCCAGTCCGCTTGGTCGGCGGTCTGGCCGAGCTTGAACTGTTTCACCAGCGATCCGAACACGTCCGAGACGCTTTCGTTGAGCGCGCCGGGCTGCCCTTCGTACGCGAGGTTCGCCTCGTACTGGGTGACGCCGTGCGTGAGCTCGTGGCCGATGACGGCCAGCGACTTGGTGAACCGCTCGAAGATCACGCCGTCGCCGTCACCGAACACCATCTGCTGGCCGTCCCAGAACGCGTTGTCGAATTGCTGGCGGTAATGTACCGAGGCGTCGAGACGCAAGCCACGACCGTCGATCGAGTTGCGCTGGTAGGCCGAAAAGTAGAGGTCCCAGGTCGCTCCCAGCCCGTCGTACGCCTCGTTGACGGAGACGTCGGCCGACGGCGCGTCGCCTTCGCCGCGCACCAGCAGACTGGGCAATGTGCTGCCGTGACCGGCGTCGAAGATCGTGCGCTGCTTGACTCCCGCGGGCGTTGCGGCGAGCGACGCGATGCCGCCGATGGCGCGCCGGCCTCCACGAATCTGCTCCGACGCGAGCAACGTGCGCAACGCTTGATCCGCGAGCGCGCGCAGGCGCGGATCGCGTTGTTGGGCGAGGTGGGTCAGTAGGTGCGGCGGGACGATGCACAGCAACGGGTGGCGGTCGGGACGGTTGCGCATCGACGGTCCTCGGGGCCGGGGGCGGAAGCCGTGAGAGTCGGTCTGCGGCGTGGGCTCAACCTCGCACACGTGAGCCGGCCGATTTCACGACAGGTGGGACGCCGGCGCAAGCGTCCTCTACGAGGCCTTGCGGACGCTCTCGAGCAGCTCGTAGTGGTGGTGAGTCTTCACCACGGTGGCCGCGCAATGCTCGGCGAACGCCACCAGCATGCGTGCGTGGAGGTCGCCGAACAGCTCGCCCCCCTCGCGGGACACGCACACCACTCCGATGGGCGTGCCCTTGAAGAACATGGGCACGCACAGCGCGGCGGAGAAGGAGGGTCGGCCGTCGTGCGGGTCGGCAAAACGTTGCCGGATCGCTTCGCCCGTGAGGTTGAGCACTTCGCCGCTCGTGAACGTCTGGCCGGCCACGCCTTCGCCCGGCTTCAGGGTGGCGTTCACCGCCCGCTCGGCATCGACGCCTGCCGCCGCGCGCACCTCGAGCAATCCCGTCGCTTCGTTGAACAGCATGATTGACGCCCGCTGCGCGTCGAGGCACGACAACAGTCGCTGCGCGGCCAGCTCGAGCATGCTCTGGAGGTCGAGCCGAAGCTGGAGCTGGATGCTGACGTCGAACAACGACGAAAGCTCGGAGAAATGCGCCTGGAGGGCCGCTTCACGGACGGCGACGTCGCGCAGCCGGGCCTCGAGGGTGGAGAGCTGGCGATGTTGATGCTGGACGTACAGCACGAACAGCGCGACCAGCCCGCACAGGCCGACGAGCGCGGGCCAGCGCTGCTCGATCTCGAGGATCGGTTCGTCGCCCGCCAACGTGCCGAGGACTACCACGGCGCACATGGCCGTCATGAGGATGCCGATCAGCCAAAGGGCACGGCCACGCCGGCGTTGAAGCTGGTCGAAGTTCTGGGGCACGAGGGCTCCTGTCGGGGGTAGGGCTGCCCCTGGGTATCGACCGACAGGACGGAGGGGTGAAGGGCGAATTGCCGCGCGGCGAATCGGTGGCCTCGCCTACCGCAACAGCACGATTCTCGAGGTTTTCGCCTGACCGCCTCGAGACATCCGAACCAAGTAGACCCCCGGCGGCAGCATAGAGGTCTCGCTCAAGGAGAGCCGGTGGTGCCCGGAGCCGAGACTGCGGATGTCGCGTTGCGCGACTCGGCGACCCGCGAGATCGAACAACTCGATCGTCCCCGGCTGACGGTCGGTGAGGGTGAAGTCGAGAACCACGAGTCCATGTGCCGGGCTGGCTGCAACCGCAAGATCGAACCCGGTCCGCAGCGACAGGGGTCCTTCCCGCCTCCCTGGTCGGTCCGTGTACGTGAACTGCCACAGGTCCAATGACGCTGTCGATCCGTACGCCCCGCCATAGACGAGCATGCGATGGTGCCGGGTGTCGAACACGGCCGAATGCTCGATTCGAGGCGACGGGGTCGGGCCTGTGATGGCCACCGACATCCAACCGCGTTCATTGTCGAGCGGCCTGACCCATACGCGTGAATCGCCCCCGTAGAGGACGACCTGGTCCGCCCACGGGTCGATGACCGCGGTGGGACTGTAGTACTGACCCGGTCCCGAGCAGGGGTCCAGTGGTGTATACGTGAACGACGAGTCGTCGGCGACGATCGACCACGTATCGCACGTAGAACCGATACGATCGTCGAGTCCGCCGAAGCTCACGATCTGCTGGCGGACGCGATCGAACACCGTCGCCTGATTGGTGCGGTTTCCAACCGGTCCGCCGGTGATCTTCAGGCTGCGCCACGTGGGATCCTGCAGCGACAGCGCGAATGCACCCGGCCGGTAGTGCGGATACTCGAAGCGTCGTAAATGGGTCGTCGCGTCGCCGCCAAACGTGACGACGACGTCACGCCGCGCATCATAGATTGTGCTCGAGTTCTCGCCCCCCTCCGGCAGCGCGTCGCGCGGGACGATGGGCGTCCACACAGGTGTGCCGGTGAGCGAAAGCGCCCAGACGTCCTTGAGCGGTTGATCGCGCCCGCGCGAGCCCCCCGACACGATCAAGCGATCGCGCCGCGAGTCGTAGACGAGTCCCGGCCCTAAGCGCCAGCCCGGCGATACGCCCTGAACGGGCAGCCGTGTCCAACGAAGGGGGCCGTCGAGCGGTAAGGCCCACACTGCATCGTCGAGGGTGGAACCGCCGAACACGAGCATGCGGTTGCGCGGCGCGTCGTAAATCGCCGCGTGATTGGAACGCTGTTCGGGGTACAGAGGACTCTCGGCGAGTTGCTTCCAGGTGGGAGTGCCGGCGAGATCGAGCTCCCACAGGTCGCCGAAGAGGCTCGTGTTCGTCGCCTGATAGGCCGCGCCACCGAACACGAACATTCGCCGAGCCTGAGTGTCGAAGCACGCGGCGTGTAAGAAGCGCGCGGGCGGTGGCGTACCCGACGACACCAGCCGATCCAGCGGGGGATACGTGGAAAAGTGGAGCTGCCACAAGTCGTTCACGCGGATGTCGCCGACGTTGCCCCCGAACAGCACCATGCGCTTGTCCCCCGGGTCGTACACGGCGCTCAGCCCGTCGCGGGTCAGACCCTGGCCGTAGACTCTCCATTCCGCCTGAGGGTCTGTCGGCGTGATCGCCCAGCCCCCCGAGAGCAACCGGTCTTCACGCAGGCCGCCTTCGAGCACGAGCTGCCGTCCGTCTGGATCGTAGACGCAAGAGCCGTAACCATTCGGGTGCGGGATGCCCTCGGGGAACTCCCATTGGGTCCACGTCGCGACGGTGGGCTCGATCGTTTGCAGCGACCAGGCGTCATAGTAGGCCACCGCAGCATAAGCGTTCGCATCGCTGCTGGGTCCTTCCGGCGATCCCCCGAACACCATCATCTCGTCGCGCGACGTGTCGTAGAACGCGCTCGCGAACGTGCGTTTGAGCGGAAACGCGTACGTGGGCGGCGTGAGGTGGGTCAACGTTCCGGCGTCGAGGCGCAGCTCCCACGAGTCTTGATTCACGCGGATCCCGTCGTTGCCGCCGAACAGCAGGATGCGGTCGCGCTTTGCGTCATAGGCCGCAGCCGCCCCGAACAGGCCACCCGGCCACGGCCCGATCGGGGTATACGGGATCTGCTGCCACTGCCCAGACGTGAGGTCGTAGGTCCAGATGTCGCCCAGCGCCCGGATCCCGTCCCAGCCGAACATGAGCACCCAGCGCCTGTGCCGCGTGTCATACACGGACGCCGCGTATGCGCGACCTTTCGGCACGTTCGGGTCGTACGGGCGCAACAACGGAGCCCAACGCATGTCCGCGCCCAGGCTCAGCTGCCACAGGAAGCCATTGGCGCTGAACATGAGCACCCGGTCATGAACGGGGTCGTAAATCGCCGCGGATCCGAAGAGGTTGGCGATCGGGACACCCTGCGGGTGGAGCCTGGGCGCGCGAATCTCCCCGGACAGAGCGATCGTCGACACCTGCATGGCATTGAACGGGTACCCCGATCCGCCGAACACCACGAGCTGATCGCGGACGGGGTCGTACACGGCGCTCGGGCTGATCATCGCCACCGGCCCCTCGTCGGCGTAATCCATCGGCGTCCAGCCGGTCCTGCGAGCCACATCCCACGACCACAGCTCGTTGTGTACGCCGTCGCCCGCGCTGCCGCCGAAACCCAGCCACTGGTTTCGCCGCGAATCGTAGGCCATCGCCATGCGTTCACGTGCGAGGTTGCCGCGCGTCTCCGGTCGGATCGTCTGCCAGCGCAGCGAGTCGAGCGAAAACGCCCACGCGTCGTTGAGCATCCGTGGGTTCGCCTCGCCCGAGGCGATCAACAGTCGGTGATGCTCCTGGTCGAGTGCTCCCTCGCTGCCCCGGCGCGCGACCGGCCGCGGGCCGTTCGCAGGGACCAGCTCCCGCCAAGTGCGGTCCCCGAGGTCCAGCGACCACACGTCGCCGAGGCGCGAATCACCGCCCGCCCAGCCCCCGTACACGATCATCGCGTCCGAGCCGGGGTCGTAGACCGCCACGTGGCGGCTGCGCGCCGCAGGCAGCGGGCCGTCGATGGGGAGCCGACGCCAATAGGGGTCGCTCGGATCGAATTCCCACGTTTCGTTGTGGAAGCTCCAGTCATCGAATCCTCCGAACATCAGCAGTCTGCCGCGGCGAGAGTCAAAGACGATCGTCGGCGTGTCGCGCGGCTCGGGATCGGGGAACTCGAGTCGCTCCCAACTGCCCCGCAACGTGTCCGGGGCGGTAGGAGCCGATCGCCCTGTTTCGAACCCGAGCCTCGAGAGCGAGTCGAGTCCGAAGGCATCCTGGAGCGAGTCGGGAGCCGGAGCCGGAATCGAATCGATCGGCGCCGCGGGCGGCCGCGCTCCGGGCGGATCGACGGGAAACGACCCCGCCCAACCGATCGTCGGCGTCACCGCGATCGAGGTGAGCAGCAGCACGAGCCTCAGCCGTCTCGTACGATTCGCGGCGCCGTGCATCACGCAGCCCTCTCGACAAGAAGCAGCCCGGGCGTGGAAAGCGTGAAGATGATACGCCTCTCGTGGTGCCCGGGTTCATCCTTAATTGTGCTCGCGCTGTCGGGATGCCGCTGCCCAATGTCCGGTGAGCCGGAGCCGCAAGCGAGTGCTACGACTCGCACTGCGTCGTTATGGCGGTTGCCTGTGTGGTGTACGGGTGCGATAGTCGCCCGACTTGCCAATTCACTCGGGATTCGAGGAGCACTCATGCAGGTTCGACTCTTACTCCCCCCAACGCTGCTGCTCATCATGGCTCCTTTCGCGACCTCGGCTTTCGCGGCCCCAGCGCCTTCGACGCCCCGCCCCGCCTCGAGCCGAGCCGCCGACACACCACCGCAGCGCGTCCGCACCGGACTCGAGACGCTCGAGCGGCAGGTGCGCGAGTTCACGCTCGCGAACGGCCTCAAGTTCATCATCGTCGAGCGGCACCAGGCGCCGGTGTTCAGCTTCATGACGATGGTCAACGCGGGTTCGGCGAACGACCAGATCGGCACGACCGGGCTCGCGCACATGATGGAGCACATGGCGTTCAAGGGGACGGCCCGGATCGGCAGCAAGGACTACAGTAAGGAGAAGCCGCGGCTCGAGGCCGAGGAAGCCGCGTGGAACGCGCTGCTCGACGAACGGCGCAAGGGCGCGCGGGTGGATTCGACGGCCCTGAAGAAGCGCGAGGCGGCGTTCGAGGCGGCGCGCGAGGCGGCCTACGCCGAGGTCGTGTCGAACGCGTTCAGCAAGTGGGTCGAGCAAGCCGGCGGCGAGAACATGAACGCGTACACGTCGGACGACGTGACGGCCTACTTCTATTCCATGCCCTCGAACCGGCTCGAATTGTGGGCGCTGCTCGAGGGCAGCCGCATGTCGCGTCCGGTGTTTCGAGAGTTCTACAAGGAGCGCGACGTGGTGTACGAGGAGCGGCGCATGAACTACGAGTCATCGCCCTTTGGACGCCTGATCCTCGAGTTCACGAACGCGGCGTTCACCGCACACCCGTACGGCTTCGGCGGCATCGGGTTCCCGTCGGACCTCAAGAGCTTCAGCCGCACTCAGGGGGAGGAGTACTTCCGTCGCCACTACGTTGCGAAGAACATGGTCATCGCGCTCGTCGGCGACGTCACCGTCGACGAGGTCCGGCACGACGCCACGAAGTATTTCGGCGATCTGTCGCCTGCCCCCAAGCCGCCGCCGCTCGACACCGTCGAGCCCGAGCAGCACGCCGAGCGGCGCGTGATCCTCGAGGACCCGGGCCAGCCGCTGATCATGATCGGCTGGCACGTCCCCGCGGTGTCGGACCCGCACTACCCGGCCTACGAGGCGCTGGCCGACCTGCTCGCGGGCGGGGACTACGCCCGGCTCACCAAGACCTTGGTAAAGGAGAAGCGAGTCGCCACCCGCATCGAGGCGGGGCCCGGATTCCCCGGCGAGAAGTACCCCAACCTGTTCGTGCTGTTCGTGACCCCGGCGGCGGGCCAGGATCCCGCGAAGGTCGAGCAGGACGTGTATGCCGCGCTGGACGAGATTCGCAACAAACCGTTCACCGCGCAGGAGCTGGCAGGCTACAAGGTGCGAGTCAAGGCCTCCAAGATCGAATCGGTGGAACGGAACAGCGACCTCGCGAGTGCGCTCGTGACGGCGCAGACGCTGAACGGCGATTGGCGTGAGTTCTTCCGCGAGCAGGAGCGGGTGCAGGCGCTCCGCGTGCAAGACCTGATGGACGCGATGAACCAGGCGTTCATCCGCAGCAACCGCACCGTCGGCCTGATCGTGAACCGCGACGCGCAAGCGTCGAACGAGGGAGGAAAACGATGATGCGCTTCGCCTTACGCCTCACCTCGTGGACGCTCGTGGCGCTCGTGCTGGGATCGACCGGCGGCGTCCGGGCCGACGACTGGGATCCGGCGCGGCTCGCGACCCCTCCGCTCCGCCCGATTCAGAAGATTCAGCCGCTGCGCAAGACGCTGCGCAACGGGATGGTGGTCTTCTTGCTCGAGGACCACAGCCTTCCCGTCGTGCGCGGGACCGCGTACGTCCGCTATTCGCCGACCTGGATACCGGACACCAAGCTCGGGCTGGGCGGGATGACCGGCGAGGTCATGCGCAGCGGCGGCACGGCGGCGCACTCCGGTGACTGGCTCGACGACCACCTCGCCGCGATCGGAGCCTCGGTCACGACCGGGCTCGAAAGCCAGGAGCTTGCGAGCGCAGGCTTCCGTTGCCTGACCGAGAACGCGACCGAAGTCGTGGGGTTGTGGGCCGAGGTGATGCGGGTGCCGGCGTTCCCCGAGGACAAGATCGAGCTGTCCAAGGTCGGGTTCCGCCGCGCGATCGCGGAGCGCAACGACGAAATGTTCTCGGTCCTGTCTCGCGAGGCGCGTAATGCGATCTACGGCAAGGGGAACGTGTGGGCCCGGTACCCCGAATACGCCACGGTCGAGGCCGTGACGCGCGCGGACTGCCGCGAGCTGCACCGCAAGATGTTCGAGCCGTCTCGCCTGGTGCTCGCGATCTACGGCGACTTCCATGCCCCGGAGATGCTCAAGCTGCTCGAGTCGACGCTGGGCGTCTGGAAGGGCGCCGGGACGAAGCTGCCGCCGACGCCGCCCGTTCCGGCCGACGCGAAGCCGCGTCTCGTGTTCGCGCCCAAGGAGGACGTGACCCAGAGCGGCGTCGTCGTCGCACACGTCGGCTTCCGGGTCGACGATCCCGACGACGCGGCGATGGATGTTTACGAGACTGCGCTTGGCGGCGGGTTTCAGTCGCGACTCGTGAACAAGATTCGGTCCGAGCGCGGGCTCGCCTACGCCACCGGCGCGCAAGCCGGGTCGGACTACACTCGTCCCGGCCTGTTTCTGGCGTTCACGCTCACGAAGAGCGAGTCGACGATGACCGCACACGACCTGTTGCGACAAGAAGTGCGCCGCTCGGTGACCGATCCGTTCACTGACGAAGAGGTCCGTCTGGCGCGCAACACCGTCGAGAACACGTTCGTGTTCAAGTTCGAGCAGCCGTCCGACGTCCTGTTCCGCGCCGCATACTACGAGGTGGTCGGGTACCCACAGGACTTTCTGGATCGCTATCAGCAGAGCCTCCGCGCCGTCACCGGCGAGACCGTGAGCGCCGCGGCGCGCCGCAAGGTGCACCCCGACCGGCTCGTGACCGTGATCGTGGGGAAGGAGAAGGACTTCGATCATCCGCTCGAGTCGGCGGGACTGCCGGTCGAGCGAGTGGACATCACGATCCCGCCGCCGCCCTCGAAGGGTCACACCGGGCAGGCGACGCCCGAGCAATTGCAGCGCGGGCGGGAGTGGCTGGGAAAGGCGACCGAGCTCGCGGGTGGCAGCGCGGCTTGGAAGACGATCAAGTCGCTCAGACTCGAGGCGACCGACCGGATGACCTCACAGGGCCAGAGCATCCAGCTCACGAGCCAGCTGTCCTGGCGCCTGCCGAATCGGCTGCTGTCGGTACAGAAGCTGCCGTTCGGCGAGGTGCGGATCGGCTTCGACGGCACCACCGGCTGGAGCTCCGTCGGGCCGCAGCTTCACGAGGACCCGCGCATCGGAGTGGACGTGGGCGCCGAATGGGAGCGCTCGCTGTTTCACCTGTTCGGTCATCCCGAAGAGGTCACGGTGCGGGCGGCGGACGGGCCCCAGTCGGCCGACGGCGCCGAGTATCGCGTCGGCTACGCGAAGACGCGCGCCGGGCAGGAATTCACCTTGTACTTCGCGTCGGACGGCGCGCTGGCGCGCATGGAATACGTGGGTCCCGGCCCGAGCGGCGAGGCGCGGCAGACCGAAGTCTTCTCGGACTGGAAACCGGTGGGCGGGATTCGTTACCCGCATCGACGCCAGGTGCTGATGGAGGGCCAGCCCTACCTCGAGTCGAGCTTGATCTCGGTGACGCTCGATCCGCCGCTCGTGGATTCGCTGTTCAAGAAGCCCGGTTCGTAGGCCGACCCGCCGTCCTCGGAGGGACAGTGATGGCCGACACCCTGATCGGGGTGTTCTTCGAGGCCGTGGCGCGCCGCGGCGGCGGCACGATGTTCAAGCGGCGCCGCGCGGGCGGTTGGGAGTCCATCGCCGCAGAGCGTGCGCTCGCGGACGTCGAATCGCTCGGACTCGCGCTCGCAGAGCTCGGCGTGGCGCCGGGTGATCGAGTCGCGCTGCTGTCCGAGAGCCGCTACGAGTGGGCCGTTACCGATCTCGCGGTGCTCGGCCTCGGCGCGGTGCTGGCGCCGCTCTATCCCACCCTGCCGGCGGAGAAGTGCCGCGCCACGATCGACGGCACGGCCGCGCGCGTGCTGGTCCTGTCGACCGACGCGCAGCTCGCGAAGGCGCGCGCGGTGCTGCCGTCGCTGTCCACGATCCAGGCCGTGGTGGTAATGGACGAGCTGCCGGTCGACCGGCCGCGCGAACGAACGCTCGCCGAGCTGCAGCGACGAGGCGTTGAGCTGCGCGCGCGTGATCCGCTCGCATTCCGCGACCGCGCGGCCGCGGCGCGGCGCGATGACGTCGCCACGATCATCTTCACCTCCGGCACAACGGGCGAGTCCAAGGGTGTGGTGCTCACGCATGCGAACATACTCTCCAACGTCGACGCCTGCCTTGAGGTCGTCGGCCTTGGCCCACGGGACACGTGCCTGTCGTTCCTCCCGCTCTGCCACATCTTCGAACGCATGGCCGGGCTGCACGCGATGGTGCGCGCGGGCGCCACGATCGCCTACGCGCACAGCTTCGATACCGTCAGGGACGACCTGGTCGACGTGAAGCCGACCATCATCACCACCGTACCGCGTTTCCTGGAGAGGGCCCGCGAACGTGCGCTCGAGAGCGTCGCGAGTCGCTCGAGATTCGCGCGACGCCTGTTCCAATGGGGTTTGGCTCAAGGTCGAAGAGGGGCGCGCGCGCACTTCCAAGGCCGGGAGGTGAATGATCTGCCCATACGGCTCGCCGACGTGCTCGTGGCGCGCAAGGTGCGCCAGCGCATGGGCGGCCGGCTGCGTGCGTGCATCTCGGGCGGCGCCCCGCTGGATCCCGAGGTGATGGAGTTCTTCTTCGCCATGGGCATCACGGTGCTCGAGGGCTATGGCCTCACCGAAACGTCACCCGTGATCGCGCTCAACCCACCGAGCCGGGAGCGGCCCGGCTCGGTGGGGAAGCCGATTCCCGGCGTCGAGGTCCGTATTGGCGACGAGGGTGAGATTCTGGTGCGCGGGCCGAGCGTCATGCGCGGGTATTACCAGGACGAAGCGGGCACGCGCACCGCGTTGCGCGACGGCTGGTTCCACACCGGCGACGTCGGCAGGTTCGACGGCGACGGCTACCTCTACATCACCGATCGGCTCAAGGATCTATTGGTGCTCGCGGGAGGCAGGAAGGTGGCTCCGCAGCCGATCGAGGCGAAGCTCAGGAAGAGTCCGCTGATTTCCGAGGTCATGCTCATCGGAGACCGGCGGCCTTACGTCGCGTGTCTCGTCGCTCCGAACTTCACGACGCTCGAGGCGAAGGCAACGGAGCACGGCTGGACCTGGCGCACGCGTGCCGAGCTGGTCGCGCTGCCTCAGGTGCGATCGTTGTTCGAGTCCGAGATCGCCGCCGTCAATGCGACGCTCGAGAAGGTCGAGACCGTCAAGCGGTTCACGTTGCTCGACCACGAGCTGACTCACGAGGATGGCGCGCTGACGATGACCCTCAGGGTGAGGCGGCGGGTCGTCAACGAGCGATACGCCGAGCTCATCGAGGCGCTGTACCGTGACCACGGAGTGGCACGAACGGCGTGACGTTGGCGTGGCGGCGTGAGCGAGCGCACACTCGTTCCACTGGGCCGGAGGACACATGTGGGTCCTGGTTCGAGCGCTGACCTACGCGGTGTTGTTCATGGGCCTGGTGCTCGTGCTGCTGCCGTCGAGCCTGGTGTCACGGGGCGGATGGCAACTGCCGGCCGAGGGCGGCGTGCGAAGCGTGGGGATGATCGTTTCGGGCCTGGGGGTGGCACTCGCCCTATGGTGCGTCGTCTCGTTCGCGATCCTGGGCCGAGGGACTCCCGCGGTCTTCGACCCGCCTCGACGGCTCGTCGTTCGGGGACCGTATCGGCTGGTGCGAAACCCCATGTACATCGGTGCCGCGATGGCGGTTGCCGGGGCGGCGATCGTCTATCGATCGCTCGGGCTCGCGCTCTATGCGGCCAGTTTCCTGCTGCTGGCGCATCTGTTCGTCGTCACGTACGAGGAGCCCACGCTGCGGAGGAAATTCGGCGACGAGTACGAGGAGTACTGCAAACGCGTTGCGCGGTGGCTGCCGAAGTGGTGAGGCAGGGCCCGAGCGAACCTGCGAGCCATGCCACGCGGCGTCACCAGACGATGCGGTCGAGAACGTCAGGGAGACGCGTGAGGTCGGGCAGCTCGCGTGTCGCAATCGGGGAGTGCGCCTCGCCGAGCCGGTTGATCCACACCGTCCGGACGCCGAGGTCCGACGCGGGCCGGATGTCGTGATACAGACTCGCGCCAATGTGGACGTGCTCGTCCCCTTGCGCGTGAGTACGCGCCTTGAACTCGCGCCAGTGCCCGGGTGCCGGTTTGTACGAGCCGATCACCGACGCGATCACCAGCTCGTCGAACGACGTTCCGAGGTGCCGCAGCGAGGCTCGGAGCAGATCGGGATCGGTGTTCGACAGGATGGCTAGGCGCCAGCCGCGCCGGCGCAGCTCGGCAAGCGCCGCAGGCACCTCGGGAAACGCGGGCCAGTCGGGCAGCGACTTACCGAGCGCATCGGAATCCGCGGGCGTGAGCGTCAGTCGATGTTCGTCGGCCAGCAGCTGCAGGCAGCGCGACATCACCCTGCGGTAGGCGAGCCTCGAATCGCTCCGCTGGATGCCGGGCTCGAGCGCATGATAGCGGGAGAGCAGCGTGGCGGCGTCCGCGTCCGGCCACAGCCTCCCTAGCGCGCCGGCGATGCCTTGATTCCAATCGATCAAGGTGCCGTAGCAGTCGAACGTCGCCCAGCGCGGACGTCTTCTCGTGCCTTGACCCTGCGCCCCGCTCACGACTAACGCAACACCATCAGGATGAACGGCGCGGAGGGCTCGGCAGCCGTGCTCATTGCCGCGAGCGCCGCGGCAACGAGCGTCGCCTGAGCTGGGGGACGAAGCATCGCGTGCGACATGGCGAAGCCTCCGGAGCGAGGTCAGGAGTCTAGCACCGTGCACGGCGTTTGCCCGCGGCAATCGGGCTTCCTATCCTGCCGCCTTCATGGAACCGCTCGCCCCCGGCTGCCCGCACGCCAACGGCGCGGCACTCGTCTGCCGCGGGCTCGTCAAGCGCTACGCCGACGTCACCGCGGTCGCAGGCCTCGACCTCGAGGTGCGCGTGGGGGAGTGCTTCGGGCTCCTGGGCCCGAACGGCGCGGGCAAGACCACGACGATCGAGATCCTCGAGGGACTCAACACTGCCGACGCGGGGGAGGTCTCGGTGTTGGGAACGCAGTGGGGCGCGGGCAGCGACCGCGCGGTGCGTGAGCGGCTGGGGATCCAGCTCCAGGAGACCAAGCTCACCGACAAGCTCAGCGTGATCGAGACGGTGCGGCTGTTCCGCAGCTTCTACCGGCGCGGCCCCTCGGCGGACGAGGTGATTCGCGCGGTGTCGCTCGAGGAGAAGCGGGACTCATGGGTCGTCAAGCTCTCGGGCGGCCAGCGCCAACGGCTGTCGGTGGCGTGCGCGCTCGTCAACGCTCCCGAGGTGCTGTTCCTCGACGAGCCCACGACCGGGCTCGATCCTCAGTCGCGCCGCCAGCTCTGGGACCTGATCGACGGATTCAGGCAACGGGGAGGCACGATCCTCCTCACCACGCACTACATGGACGAGGCGGAGCGCCTGTGTGATCGGGTCGCGATCATGGACCACGGCAAGATCATCGCGCTGGGCACGCCGGACCAGCTCATCGCCTCGCTCGGCGCCGAGCACGTCGTCGCGTTTTCCGTCGCCGGGGAGGTCGACCTCGAGGCGCTGAAGCGGGTTCCCGGCGTGCGCGAGGCGCGGCGCGAAGGCCCCGGCTGGGCGCTGATCGTCGGCGCGCCGCACGTGTCGATCCCGCCGCTGCTCGCGTATCTCGAGAGCCAGCGCGTTCCGCTCGCATCGCTCACCACGCACCAGGCCACGCTCGAAGACGTGTTCGTGAGCCTGACCGGAAGGACGCTGCGCGACGATGCCGACTAGCTCGCTCGATCGTTGGGCGCTGTGGCAGCTCACTCGCTCGCGCGTGGTGAGCTTCCTGCGCGAGCCGGAAGCGGTGTTCTGGGTGTTCGCGTTCCCGATCCTGCTGGCCCTGGCGCTCGGGATCGCGTTTCGCAATCAGGGGCCACAGAAGTCCGCGGTTGGCGTCGTGGCCGGCACGAACGCCGATCGGGTGGCGAGCGCCCTGGGTGCGTCCCCCGACTTGACGGTCTCGGTGCTCGATCGCGACGAAGCGGCGGCCGCGCTGAGCCGCGGCAAGATCGCGGTGCTGGTGCGGCCCGGGGTCGGCGACCCCGACTTGGAGTACGACCCCACGCGCCCCGAGACACGGCTCGCGCGCCTCGGCGTGATCGATGCGCTCGAGCGCGCCGCCGGCCGGCACGACCCGGTACGGATCGTCGAGCGGGCGGCTGTCAGGCCGGGATCGCGCTACATCGACTTCCTGATCCCCGGCCTGATCGGGCTCAACCTGCTCGGCACCGGCATGTGGGGAATCGGGTTCCCGGTTGCGAACGCGCGGCAGCTCAAGCTGCTCAAGCGCATGATCGCGACGCCGATGCGCCGCTCGGATTACCTGCTGTCGTTGATGATCGCGCGATTGGTGTGGCTGGTGCTCGAGATCGGCGCGATCGTCGGCTTCGGCGCGCTCGTGTTCGGGGTCTTCGTTCGTGGCTCGTGGCTCGGATTCATGTTGGTGACCCTGGTCGCGGCGCTCGCGTTCTCGGCGCTCGGCCTGCTGGTCGCGTCGCGGGCGCGCACCGTCGAGGCGGTCTCGGGGCTCATGAACTTCGTGATGATGCCGATGTGGCTCTTGTCCGGCAGCTTCTTCTCGGCGGAGCGCTTTCCGCAGTGGATGCAGCCCCTGGTCCAGGCGCTGCCGCTGACGACGACGAACAACGCGCTGCGTGCGCTCACGAACGAGGGCGCAGGGTTCGGAGCCGTGGTGCCGAGCCTGCTGGTGCTCGGCGCGTGGGGGTTGGTGAGCTTCTTCGTTGCACTGGCGTGGTTTCGGTGGGAGTAGTGCGGGCGGCCGCCTGAATGCCTCGGGCTGCCAGCGGACATCAGACGCGTACTCGCCATGCGGCGGTGAGTATGCCTACCTCCTCGACTCCACCGTCACCTTCGCCTCGCCGCCGCGCGTCAACAGCTCCGGCTCGTACATGCCGGCCGCCTCGGTCGGCAGGGCGGTGAACGTGCCCGCCAGCTCGGGACGCACCAAGTACTCGATCGCCGTTTCACCGGTGTCGAGGTGGTCGATGAAGAACGCCGCGTGCGTGTCGCGCTCCTCGGCGTTCGTGCCGTAGGGGCGATCGACGCCGTCGGGCAGCACCGCGTCGATCTCGAACCCCGCCACGCGCGGGTCTTCCACGACGACGAAGTCCAGCGCGCGCGAAGCGGTGAGCGTCAGCCGCACGAGCACCTGCTCCCCGACGCGCAGCGCGGCGCCGGGCTCGAGCGGGCTCGCCAGGTAACGCGGCCGACCGCGCCGGTCGGCCGTGCGCTCGGCGCGCAAGTACTCGCGGGTGACGTGGAGCGGCGCGTCGCGGGGAGTCTCGGGACCAGGGCTCGGCACGAGCGTGCGCGCCTCCCACGACAGGAACGTGCCGCCCGCGGTGACACCCGAGCGCGACAGCGTGAGGCGATTGTCGCCGGGTTTGAGCTTGGCGCCGGGGATCACGATGCGCATGGGCTGCGTCGCGAACGCGTCACCGGCCTCGAGCACGCGCTGCACCAACACCTCGCCGTTCCACTCGACGCTGAGGCGCTGCCCGGGTGCGACGTTCGCAGGCCTCGTCGCGGCGTGCTCGGCCAGCCCTTCGGCGACGGGCGCCGTCTCGCGCGTCGAGCGCCACGCCATTCCCGTGCGGCGCGCGGCGAGCCAGCGCACGACTTCGGTCGCGTGGGCATCCTGGGGTACCACCTCGGCGAGGGCGGCGAGCGCGGCGCCCGTCGCGTCCAGATCCTCCCCGAACCACTCGCTCGGGCGATCCGGATCCGCGGTCCAGTGCAGGCCGTGAGCATCCTTGACGCCGCGGGCGAGCAATAGCCCGATCGTCTCCTTCGCCTGCGCCGTGCGGTCGACAGCCTGGAGTCCACGCGCCGCCAGCGCCAGGCCGGCGTTCCCGAGGTTCTTGCGTGACGCATACACCGCATCGGCCAGCTCGCCGAGCTGCGTCTTGAGCAGTCGCGAGTCTCCGAGCGCCTCGATCCCGATCAGCGGCGAAAGATGCGCCAGCAAGTACGCTTCGCCGTCCAAGCTCCGCACCTCGGCGAACGCCCGCGTTGCCTGCTGGGCTCCCGAGACGAGCGCCTGTCGCGCCTCGGCGGGGGCGAGGTCGAGCCGCACCGCGCGCCCCAGCGCGTCGAGCGCGAGCGCCGTGAGGTAGGGATCGAAGTCGCTTTGCTTCCACCAGCCCCAGCCCCCGCCGTCGAGCGCGTTGGCCGCGAGCCGGTTCAGGTAGGGCTTGAGTCGCGCGGCCGGGTCCTGCCACGCCGGAGGACGCTGCGGCGCGTTCTTGAGCGCCCGAACCGCCGCGGTCCCGGCGAGAACGGCGTTCGCCGTCTGCTCCGTGCAGCCATACGGATAGCCGAGCAGTTGCTCGGCGGCCGCCATCGCCATCCCCAGCGGCGACACCGACACGTCGATCGTGACCTGGCTGCCGATCCGCATCACATTCGACGGCAGCGCCACGGTGAACGCGCGATTGATGCCTTCGACGGCGCCGCCCCCCGCGGCGCGCAGCGTGACGGCGCGGGGCCGGAGAGGAACGAGCACCTCGAGCGCGTCCGCATCCGTCTTGGTGCGCGCGTGGAACGTGAACAGGGCGTCCTCACCCCGCGCTTCGGCGGGCGCCTTCACGCGCCACTCGGCGCGGGATTCCCCACGGGACGGAGCGGTGAACGACGCGGTCGCCGGACCGGCGAGCGTCGCGACCTTGGCTTCGAGCGATGCGCGGCCGTCGGCGATCGGCGTGCCGGCGCGGTTGTTCACGACCGAAACCAGCCCGGCTTCGTCGCCGGCGATCAGGAACCGGGGCCCGGAGAGCCGCGCGACGATGTCCTTGGTGACGAGTGTCTTCGCCACCGCGCGGCCGACGAGCGTGGCGTCGGTGAGGCCGCGGCTCGTGATACGCCAGGTCGTGAGGTTGTCGGGGTAGCGCAGCGCCACACTGCCGCGGCCGTCGGCGCCCGTCGCGACCGCGGGGGCCCACAGCGCGACGTCGCGGAAGTCGCGCCGCGGCTCCTCGCGCCCGCCCTTGTCCGCGCCCCCGAGCAACAGGCTGGGGAACGCGATCGTGGTCGACACCCAGTTCGGCCGGCGGCCGTAGAACACGTCGTGGGGATCCGGCGTGGCGTCCGCACGCAGCGAGTAGATCGCCTCGTCGACCACGCCCACGGACACCTCCGCGGGCACCGGGTGACCGCTGCCGTCGCGGGTCTCGATGTCGACCCGCGCCGTGTCCTTGGGCCCGTAGCGGTCGCGGTCGGGCTTGAGCGCGATCACGAGGTCGTGGCGCTCGGCCTCGATCGTGACCTCGAGCGTGCGCGTGTGCACCTCCCGGCCCTTGCGCACGTGCACCGAGACGAACGCGTTGGGCGCGTACTCGCGCTTGAGCGGGAACGCCACGATGCCGGTGCCACCGGTGAGCGACAGCGAGCGCGTCTCGTACAGGTCGCGGCCCTCGAGCGTGGCGAGCACTTGCGCGTTGCTCACCTCGGTGTTGACGACGACGCGCAGCGTGTCGCCCGGCCGGTAGCGATCGCGATCGGCGAGCACCTCGAGCGCCGGGTAGCGGTAGGCGTAGTCGGTGACCTGCTCGTCCCACGCCCACACGGACGCCTCGGCGGTGATGCGGTTGCCCTTCGCGTCCTCGGCTCGGGCGCTGACCTGGATCTGGCCGGGACGCGCGGGACTGGGCGTCAACGACAGTCGGGCGCGGCCGTCCGACCCGGTGGTCACGGTGGTCGTGGCGAGCGGCCGGACCGAACGCGTGTAACGATGCGTGAGCGGGTTCCACGCATCCTGGTCCAGCGTCACCGTCACCGCGGCCGACACCGGCTTGCCCGTGTGGTCGAGCGTCGCGATCACCAATGGCACGGCGTCGCCGGCGCGCACCACCCACGACGACGGCCGCACGCTCAGCGCGAACAGGCCGCGCCCCACGATCGTGCTGCCGCGGCCGCTCACCGCGCGGTTCGAGGCGTCGACCACCTCGACCTCGAGCGTCAGCCGCCGGTCGTACGAGACACGATCGGGCGTCAGCACCACGTCCGCGCGGCCGTCCACGTCGGTCCGCGTCTCGCCGCTCTTGAGCACGCGCCCGTAGCCGCCCTGGTCGATCTCGTACTCGTCGGCGTTCCACTCGCCACCGAGGCGCGTCTCGAACAGGTTGTAGCGTACCCGCGCGCCGAACACGGGAGCGCCGAAGAAGTAGCTGGCAGCGAGCCGGAAGCGAACCTCGTCGCCGTTGACGTAGACCTCGCGATCGGGCATGACCTCCACGCTGAACTCGGGCTTGCGATACTGCTGCACCGCGACGGTCGCGGCGGCGGACGCGGCGCCGACGTTGGCGCGCAGCGTCCAGTCGCCGAGCGGCAGCTCCTGAGGCAGCTCGACCGAGCCGTCGGCGGAGCCGTGCGCCGACAGCGGGCGTTGGGGCACGTCGAGGCTCGCGCCGTCGGGTCCGGTCAGCGATAGCAGCACCGAGGTGGCGTTCGGCATGGCGTACTCCTCCCCGCTCGCGCGACGCGCGAACGCCTTCCAGTGCACGGTGTGCCCCGGGCGGTAGATCGGGCGGTCCGTATAGAGGAACACCTTGTCGCCGCCCTGCTCGGCGGCCGCCGCAAGCGGCGCATCGGCGACGGCGATGCCGTGCTCTTCGCTCACCGCGACGATGCGGAGTCGCGGCGGCTTCATGCCGGTGCCCGCCAGCGTTGCCGGAATGCCGTTCGGCGTGGGGATCGTCACGAGTCCCGCGCCGTCGGTCCGCACCGGGGGCACCCCGCGACGCGCGTCGAGCAGCGACGACCAGCCGCGACCCTCGGCCTCCTCGGGCAGCAGCGTCGGAACGACGTAGACGCGCGCGTCCTCGACCGCGCGGCCGCTGCGCAGCGACGCCGCCGAGGTCAGGATCTGGGTGCCCGATCGCTTGACCAGCAGCCCGAGGTCGGTGACGAAGAATGCCAGCGACTTGACGAGCGCACCGCTCGAGCCGCGCAGCAGGTAGGCCCCCGGCGCGAGCTGCTTGGGGATCACCAGCTCGCCCTCGCGCCACGTCCACTCAGGGCCCGCACCCACGACGTGGTGCCAGGCGTCCACGCGTACGAGTCCGGTGGTGTCCGACGTGGCCGCGAAGCGGCGGAAGTCTTGCGTGGCGTCGAGCAGCGTCGCGTCGGGCACGCGATAGACGATGAAGTCGAGCGCATCGATACGGAACGAGCGCAGGCCGATGCGCACCGTCGCCTCGGGCAAGAACGCCTCGCGCTCGATGACCAGGGCGAACTCCGGGGCCTTGGGCGTGACGCTGAGCGCGATTCCGTCGCGCGATCCGCCTTCCGCGAGCGCGAAGCTCTCGCGCGAGACGAACGGCTCGAAACCGTCGCTCGACACGTCGAGGCGGTAACGCCCCGGGGCGAGATCGCCAATCGCGAAGTTGCCGTCGGCATCCGTGGTGCCCACGGCCTCGGCCGGACCTCGCGCCGTGACGGGCACTCCCGAGACCGGGGTGCCGTCGGCGAGCTTGACCGTTCCCGACAGCGACGCCGGCCGGGTCATCGGCAACGGCAGCGACGTCGTCTCGCCGCGCCGAACGGTGACGCGCCGTGCCTCGGCAGGGCGGAGCCCCGAGACATCGGCGGTGACGGTGTAGGTGCCGGCGGTGAGTCCGTCGAAGCGCGCCAGGCCGCGCGCGTCGGTGTAACGCGGCTCGGGCGGCGGGCGATAGCCTTCCCACCATTGATCCCCACGCTCCTTCGCGACCATCACCCGCGCGCCCGCGACCGCGGTGTGGCCGTCGCTGCGCGTCAGCTTCACGTCGATCGCGCCGGCGCGATCGAGCGGAATGACGACGTCGACGAGTCGCTGGGTACCCGGGAACTGCCAGCCCCCGAGCACGAAATCCGCGTAGCCCTTGGCGCCCACGGTGAGTACGTACCAGCGGTTCGGGGGGACGCGGTCGAGCGCGAACCCCCCACGGGTGTTCGTGGTCGCGCGAAAGTAGCCCTGGCCGCCCGATTGATTGGACAGCTCCACCTCGGCGGCGACGACCGGCCGTTGCGTGTCGGCGTCGATGACGCGGCCGGTCAGGCGGCTGGTCTCCGCCGCCGCCGGCCCGGGCAGGTGAGCGAGCACGAGCCCCGCCAGCAGTGTGGCCAAAGCGGTGTCTGGGAGCCGGGGACGCTGCGGCCGCGTTTGCGAACGATTCATGGACGACGTCCTGATCCGGTCCGGGGCACGGGGGCGTCTCGCATCACGACCACCGCGAATCGTTCGAAGCTGGCGTTGCTCGAGCGCTGCAGCACGCCGAGCCGGCGCGCCTCGCTCAGGGCCCACGCGATCGTGCGCGCCTCGCCCGGCAGGAACGCGATGCTGCCGCGCGCCGAGGCGATGAGCAGGCCTTCGCGCGCCGGGGCGACCGACATCGGATCGGGGATCGCCTCGGGGGGACCCGCGAACGAGACGATCACCGCGAGCGTGTCCAGCTCCTCGCGGCGCACGGGCGGGTGGCGCGGGTCGTCGCTCACGACGCGCCGCGCCAGCTCACGCAGCGTCGCCGGGAGGGTGCCGGCGAGCGGCGTGAGGCTGCCGACGCACGCACGCGTGCTGCGGCCGCGCGCCAGACTCAAATAGACGCCGCACGGCGCGCCCGGCCAATCCGGCGCGAGCGAATCGGCCGGCTCCGCGATCGCGGGGGCCGCCGCGGTCGCAGCGGTCGGCTCCGCCTTGGGCGACGTCTCGCCACGTGGCGAGCATGCGCGCTCGATCGCCGCGCGGGCCCACTCGAGCACGCGCGTGCGCTCGGCGCTGGACAGCGTGCGGTAGGCGTCGAGCACGTCCGCCGCATGCGATAGGCTCGGGCCGTATCCCAATGATGCGGCGATGATCAGCGCGGCGACCCACTTGAGCCTCGCGGCGACGCGTGTCGGCTTCATCGTCGCCCGAGTCATGGTGACTTGATCCTCGCCGACGGATAGAGGTCGCGGTGCACCAGCTCGCGCTCGACCTCGCGCCCGTCGATGATGTGGATGCGATATAGCTCGACCTCGTGGCCCGGCAGGTTCGAATCGGTCGAGGCCGGGACGTCCCGTTCCTCGGTTGCCAGCTCGTAGGTGCGCTCGTTCGGCGTCTCGCCTTCGAACTGGGCCAGCAACGTCGATCCCACGATCTCGACGCGCAGTCGCACGGTCTGGTCGTAATCGTTGCGGATCTTGAGATCCTTGTATCCCCACGCGATCGTGGCGTCCTGGCCCAACGCGACGTAGTCGACCGGGCTCGAGTGCCGGCAGCGCTCGACGGGGCTCAAGCCCGCCAGCAGCGCCGCGTCGAAGACGGTCGAGGCGACCTGACAGATGCCGCCACCTAGCTGGAGCTGCCGCTCCTCGCGCAGGATCACGGGCGCGACCAGGTAGCCGCGTTCGGCGGTTCGAGGGCCGACGCGATCGTTGAACGACAGCTCGGCTCCCGGTTCGAGCACGACGCGATCGAGTGCGGCGACGGCGAGACGAATGTTGTGGGTGCGGGCAGTCGTGCTGCCGAGCAGCGTCGTCGAAAACGAGCCGAGGGTGATGGTGAAGCTCACGTCCTCGTCGCGGAGGGAGTCGGCCGCCGTCGTGTCGCGTCCGGCATGGGCGACCGGGGGTGACGAGGGCGCGGTATCGACGGCAACCACGCGAGTCGCCGGCCCCACGAATGGGACCAGCACCGCGACGACGATTTGGACGAACGGGCGACGCATCCTTGCTCTCCGGTGCAACCTGAGCGCCCTTGGGACGGCAGCTGGGATGAAGTTAGAGGACGCCATCGAGCGCGTCCACAGGCGTCGAGGTTGGGGTCGCGACCTCGAACGCCGCGGTGGCCGTTTTACACGGCCCGCCGCATCGCTGGTAGCATGTCCTCGCGGCTGAACCGCACATCCACCCCCTCGACTCGTTCCCGCCCACGGACCCGGGTACCGCGCCCGATCGGGAGACCTGACATGCGTTCCCCCGCCATCCTTGTTGTGCTCGTTTCGCTGCTCACCACTTCCACCGTCGCGTCGAACCCCGCCCACGCCGGCCCGCCCGTCGCGGCGGTGCGCGACGTCGTCGAGGAGCGCTGGCGCGTCAAGCTGACCGACCCCTATCGCTACATGGAGGACCTCAAGTCGCCGGAGGTGCAGACCTGGATCAAAGGGCAGGCGGACTACACCGACTCGGTGTTGAGCCACATCTCGATTCGCGACGAGCTGCTGGCGCGCATCAAGCAACTGGACGCGTGTCGAGCCTTCCGCGTGTCGAGCGTCGAGCGCGCTCCGAGCGGGCGGCTGTTCTACCTCAAGGTGCGCGCGGAAGAAAATCTCCAGAAGCTGTACACGCGCAAGACTGCGACGGATCAAGAGCAGCTGCTGATCGACCCCTCGTCGCTCACGCCGCCGGGCGGCGGGCACTACTCGATCAGTTTCTTCGTACCCTCGCCCGACGGTCGGCGCGTCGCCTACGGGCTCGCGGCCTCGGGGTCCGAACAGGACGTGCTGAACGTCATGGACGTCGACTCGGGGCACGTGCTCCCAGACTCGATCGATCGCATGGAGGACGGCTACACAGGGCCTCAGTGGCTGGCCGACGGGAGCGGCTTCTACTACTGCCGCCGCCGACTGCTCGCGGCGGACGCGCCGAGCACCGAGGGCTACAAGCTGACCCAGGCGTACTTGCACCGGTTGGGTGCGCCGGCGGACCAGGATCGGCTCGCGTTCGCGAAGGGTTTATGGCCCAACGTGACGATGAGCGACGTGGACTTTCCGAGCGTCGTGCTGACCGCGGGGTCCGCGTACGCGATCGGGAAGATCAAGCACGGGGATTCCAACCCGCTGACGCTGTACGCGGCGCCGCTCGGGGAGAAGAGCGACCTGTCGAAGCAAGGGTGGACCGCCTCGCCCTGGACGAAGATCTGCGACGTCGCGGATTCGGTCGTCGACTTCGCCGTCCACGGCAGCGACGTGTACCTGATGACCTCGCACGGGGCGCCGCGCTACGCCGTCGTGCGCACGTCGCTCGACGCGCCTCAGTTCGCGGCCGCGGCGGTGGTCGTGCCGGCGGGCGAGCGGGTGATCGACGGGCTGGGCGCCGCCAAGGATGCCCTGTACGTCCAGTTCCTCCGCGGCGGCGCGGGTCAGATCGGGCGGCTCGAGTACACGCCGGGAGCGACGCTCCAGATGCTCACGCTGCCCGAGGGCTTCCCCTCGGGCCAGGTGTCCGCCAATGCCCCGGACGTCGACGGCGTCTTGGTCCAGACCGCGGCGTGGACGCGCGCCGGGCTCACCTACGCGTTCGATCCGAGATCGCAGAGATTCACGGACACTCAGCTCAACCCGAAGGGCGCCTACGACCACGTCCCCGGCTTCGAGTCGATCGAGGTAGAAGTGCCGAGCCACGACGATGTGAAGGTGCCGCTGTCGATCATCTACAAGACCGGGATCAAGCTCGACGGCTCGAACCCGACCTACCTTACCGGCTACGGCGCCTACGGGCTGAGCAGCAACGTGCGCTTCAACCCGACGAGTCTGGCGTGGCTCGAGCGCGGCGGCGTGATCGCGGTAGCGCACGTACGCGGTGGCGGCGAGCTGGGCGAGGAATGGCACCTCGCCGGGCAGAAGCTGACCAAGCCGAACACGTGGAAGGACTTCATCGCCTGCGGCCAATACCTGATCGCCAAGGGCTACACCTCACCGGCGCGTCTCGCGGGGCAGGGGGGCAGCGCGGGTGGCATTACGATCGGCCGCGCGATCACCGAGCGCCCCGACTTATTCGCCGCCGCGCTGATCGACGTGGGGGCGGTCGACGCGACGCGCAGCGAGTTCACCATGAACGGAGTGCCCAATATTCCGGAATTCGGCACCGTGACGAAGGAGGACGAATTCCGCGGCCTGCTCGAGATGAGCGCCTACCTGCACGTCAAGGACGGGGTGAGCTATCCGGCAGTCATGCTGTCGCACGGGGTCAACGACCCTAGGGTCGAGCCGTGGGAGTCGGCGAAGATGACCGCGCGCCTGCAGGCCGCGACCGCGAGCGGCAAGCCCGTGTTGTTTCGGGTCGACTACCATGCCGGCCACGGCATCGGCTCGACCAAGCTGCAGCTGCTGAAGAGCACCGCCGACAAGTACGCGTTCCTGCTGTGGCAGATGGGGCTCGCGAAGCCGATTCCATGACGATGATCCCGATCGTTCATCTCGGCCGGCGGAGCGAGCTGCGACGGTGAGCGGGTACTGCGACATCGCGCCGGGGCACCCGGATCACGGCCCGTATCACGACCGTGAGTACGGCTTTCCGCTGAAGACCGACGCCGGTCTGTTCGAGCGGCTGGCACTCGAGATCAATCAGGCGGGGTTGTCGTGGCTCACGATCCTGCGCAAGCGGGCGGCGTTCCAGCGCGCGTTCCGCGGCTTCGACCCCGCGGTCGTCGCGCGCTTCCGGGCGCGCGACCGCGCCCGGCTGCTCGCCGACGCCGGCATCATCCGTAATCGGCTCAAGGTGGACGCGGTCATCGACAACGCGCGCACCCTGCTCGAGCTGCGCGAGCGTCACGGATCGTTCGCGGGGTGGCTGGACGCTCACCACCCGCTGACGAAGCCGGAATGGGTCAAGCTGTTCAAGCGGACCTTTCGCTTCACCGGCGGCGAGATCGTCGGCGAATTCCTGATCAGCACCGGTTATCTGCCGGGCGCGCACCGCAAGAGTTGTCCCGTCTACCCGAAGGTTGCGCGCCTCAAACCGCCGTGGATGCGCGTCTCGTCGGCCGCGCTCCGCTCCGCGACGCTCGGGCTCGCGCTGCTGGTGCTGAACCAAACCCCCGCGCACGCCGTTCCCCATCTCACGTTCAAGCCGAAGACATCCCATTACGCCCAGGTGAACGGCATCCGCATGTACTACGAGACGCATGGCGACGGTCCGATTCTGGTGCTACTGCACGGCGGAGCGGGCAACGGCCGGCAGTTCGACCACCAGGTGCCGGCGCTCGCGCCGCGGTTCCGATTGATCATCCCCGACATGTGCGCCCAGGGTCGCAGCTCGGATCGCCCTGCGCCGCTCACCTATCACGCCATGGCCGAGGACGTGATCGCGCTCATGAACCAGCTGCGCGTCGACCGCTTCGACATCATGGGGTGGAGCGACGGCGGGAACACCGGCCTCGACATTGCGATCCACCATCCGGATCGGCTGCGCCGACTCGTGACGTTCGGCGCCAATTTCTCGCCCGACGGACTCAATGCGACCGACGTGGCGTGGAACGATACGGCGACCGTGGCGGCGTTCGGCGACGGCATGCGCGACGGCTGGACCAAACTGTCCCCCGAGCCTGCCCACTACGAGTCGGCCATGGGCAAGATCATCCACCTGTGGAAGACCGAGCCGCGGTTCACGCGCCGGCAGCTGGCGTCGATCCGGGCGAGGGTGCTGGTGTGCGCGGGCGAGCACGACGTGATCCGGCCCGAGCACACCCGGGCGCTCGCGCAGGCGATTCCCGGGGCCGAGATGTGGATCGTCCCCGGAGCCTCGCACGGCGCGATGCAGGAGAAACCCGCCGTGGTCAACGCTCGAGTGCTCGAGTTCCTCACGCGATAGGATCGAGCGGAGGCGTCGCGATGGAATTCCGATTCGAAGACGGCCTGCCCATCCTCCGGCGCACGCCGACCACGCTGCGCGCCCTGCTCGAGGGCCTGCCGGAGACCTGGACCCGCGCCACCGAGGGCCCCAAGACCTGGAGCCCGTTCGACGTCGTCGGCCACCTGATCCACGGTGAGCGTACGGACTGGTTGCCGCGAGTCGAGCACCTGCTGAAACACGGCGACGCCGTCGCGTTCCCGCCGTTCGATCGCGAGGCGATGTTCGAGCAGTCGCGCGGCCGCACCCTCGCCGAGTTGCTGGACGAGTTCGCGTCGCTCAGGGCCGCGAGCCTCCAGCGCCTGGAGATCCTCGGTCTCACGGAGGCCGACTTCGCGCGGCGCGGGCGACATCCCGAGTTCGGCGTCGTGACCCTCGGACAACATCTGGCGACCTGGGTGGCGCACGATCTGAGTCACATCGCGCAAGTCGTGCGAGTCATGGGGCGCCAGTACTCCGAGGCCGTCGGGCCATGGGGCACCTATCTGCCGATGCTGAAGCGCGGGACGCCTTCGGTCTAGCACGCGGCCGGCGGAGGGTGTAAACTTCCCTCCCGGCTGCGTGTTCATGCCGCCCACGACCACCACCTGCCGCCAGGCCCCTCCGGCCAACCCGAAGGACCGGGCATGTCGCCCATCACCCCACCGTTCGTTCGTCCGGGCCGCACCGGAGGGCAGCGGAGCCTCGCTCTGCTGCTGCTGGTGCTCCTCCTCACCGCTCCCCCGCCGGCACGCGCCTCGGCTTCCGCGGCCACGTGGCCGCTTGCGGCAGCCCCGAGTCCCGAGAACGTGGCGGTCGACCCGCCCAATGTGTCGGCGTATCTCGCGCACTTCGACGCGCTGTCGTACCAGAACGCGCTCGCGAACGCGCAACCGATGACGCTGAACGAGCAGTCCTACGACGTGCGCTACTACAGCCTGGACCTGCATCCGAACCCCACGACCAAGGTGCTCAGCGGCTCGGTACGCATCGTCGCCACGGTCACGGCGGGTCCGATCACGACCTTCGACCTGGATCTCGACGACACTCGCATGACCGTCGACGCCGCCACCTCCGCGAGCGTGGCGACGACGTTCACGCAAGGCGGCGGCGTGCTCACCGTGCAGCTCGGCCGCGCCTACAACACCGGCGAATCGGCGGACGTCACCGTGCAGTATCACGGCACGCCGGCGGCCGGCGCGTTCGGCGCGGCGTTCGTGTTCAGCACCCATAACGGGCTGCCGTTCGTCAGCACGCTGAGCGAGCCGTACGACGCCCGCACCTGGTGGCCCTGCAAGGACGACGCCTCCGACAAGGCCGACTCCGTCGACGTCCGCGTCTCCGTCCCGTCGGGAATGGTCACGGCGAGCAACGGCGTGCTCGTCGAGAGCAGCGACGACGGCGTGACGGCCTACGTGCACTGGCACGAGAGGCACCCGATCGCGACCTATCTCGTCTCGATCGCAAGCTTCCCGTACACCGTCGTCAGGGATTGGTACCGCCCGACGCCCACGGACTCGATGGAGATCCGCCTCCACCTGTTCCCCGAAACCGTGGCCCCGACCGCCGGGGTCGAGGCGAAGATCAAGACCATGATCGCCGCCTACGCGGCGCGCTACGGGCCTTACCCGTTCCAGGACGAGAAGTATGGGCACGCGCAATTCCTGTGGGGCGGCGGGATGGAAAACGAGACGTGCACCAGTCTCGGGTCGTTCGGGGAATACGTCGTGGCTCACGAGCTCAGCCACCAATGGTGGGGGGACGCGATCACCTGCCGCGACTTCCATCACGTCTGGCTCAACGAGGGATTCGCGACGTTCAGCGAGGCGCTTTGGGCCGAGTCGCAAGGCGGAAGCGCCGCGTACCACGCCTATATGAACAACCTGGCGTACTATGGCAGCGGCACCGTGTACGTCCCGGATCTGACCGATGCGCATCGCATCTTCAACTACAACCTGTCCTACCAGAAGGCGGCGTGGGTGCTGCACATGCTGCGTCACATCATGGGGGACACCGCGTTCTTTTCCGCGTTGCGCAGCTACCTGCAGCAGCACTATTACGGCAACGGCGTCACGGCCGACCTCCAGGCCGCGTGCGAGGCGGCATCGGGCATGAGTCTGACGAAGTACTTCCAGCAGTGGATCTACGGCGAGTACTACCCGGCCTATCGCGCCAACACGACCTGGAACGCGTCCGTGGGCGGCGGCTACGACGTCGGCCTGCAGCTCCAGCAGACCCAGACGGGGCAGCTGTTCTGGATGCCGGTGGACGTTCGCGTGACGACGGGTGCCGGCACTTCCAATTTCGTGGCGATGGACTCGATGGCGGCGCAGACGTTCACGTTTCACGTGTCGAGCCCTCCGACATCCGTGGCGGTGGACCCCGACCAGTGGGTGCTGCGGACGCTGGTGTCCGTCACGAGCGCCGACTCACGATCCGTGGCGTCGGCGCTCGAGCTGTCGGTGCCGTATCCGAATCCCACGCGCGGCGAAGCGGCGATCGAATTCACGACGCCGCGCGCCGGGGCCGTCGACCTGGCCGTCCTCGACGCCGCGGGGCGCCGGGTCGCGCGCCTCGAGCACGGCGCTCTGCCCGCCGGCCCTCACCGGGTCCAGTGGAGCGGCCGCGACGACGCCGGGCACACGCTCGCGCCGGGGGTGTACTGGCTGAGACTCGAGTTCGTGGGCGAGCGGCGGGTCCGGAAGATCGCCATCATGAATTGAGCCTAGCGATGTCGGCCGTGACCCAGGCCATCGTGCCGGCGGATATCGAGATCGCGCGGACGCTGTTTCGCGAGTACGCCGATGGGCTTGGCGTGGACTTGTGCTTTCAGGGGTTCGACCGCGAGCTGGCCGAGCTGCCAGGCGACTACGCGCCACCACGAGGGCGACTGCTGCTCGCGTCGGTCGACGGCGAAATACACGCCCGCGCGCGACGCCATCCATCGAGTTGTTTCGGCTTGGCGCAAACTCGGCTCGCGTCCTAGACTAGTCGCCTCCGGGTGCCGATACCCTCGGTGAGAACGCACCCGCGAGATTCCCGGACCGGGGTGTTTCGTTCGGGGGGACACCATGCCCCAGTTCCTCGCGCCGCTCCGGAGCCCGGAGCGCGTGACCGGCTGCAACCCACCCCGCGCCTTCCTGCCCGACCTCTTACGACTGCTCGCCCTCCTGCCGTGCGCGGCCATGGCTTCGGCGGCGCCGGCGATCGCGCCGGCCGCCGCACCCGGTTTGGCCGCGGCGCCGCCCGATGCGCCGCGACTGGAGAGCGTCGCGAGCGACCCCGCCAACGTGTCGGAGTACCTCGCCTATTGGCAGGCGATGGCGTATCGGCGCTCGCTCCTCAGCGCTCGGCCGGCGACGCTCAACCAGAGCGCATACGACGTGCGCTACTACGACCTCGACCTGCATCCCGACATCTCCGCCAAGTCGCTGTCCGGCACGGTGCGCATGATCGCGGCCGTCCTCACCGGGCCGCTCACCTCGGTCGACATGGACCTCGACGGCCTCCACATGCAATGCGACGCCGCCACGTCTGGTGGAACGGCCACGACGTTCGTTCAGACCTCGGGGCTGCTCACGCTGCAGCTCGATCGCAGCTACGCGACGGGCGAGGTGGTGAACGTGACCGTGCAATACCACGGCGTCCCGACCGGCGGCGCATTCGGCGCCGCGTTCGGATTCGATCTCCACAACGGCTCGACGCTAGTGAGCACCCTGAGCGAGCCGTTCGCAGCGCGCACCTGGTGGCCGTGCAAGGACGATCCCGCCGACAAGCCCGACTCGGTCGACGTGCGCGTCACGATGCCGTCGGGCTACGTCACGGCGAGCAACGGCGTGCTGGTCGAGTCCACGGGGAACGGCACCACTCGGTACGTCCACTGGCACGAGCGGCACCCGATCGCGACCTACCTGGTGTCGATCGCCAGCTTTCCCTATTCGGTCTACTCGGATTGGTACCGGCCGACCCCGACGGACTCGATGGAGATCCGCTTTCACCTGTTTCCCGAGGCGGTGACGCCTACGTCCGCGGTGCACGCCAAGGTCAAGACCATGATCGCCGGCGACGTCATCCGCTACGGCCCGTATCCGTTCGTCGACGAGAAATACGGCCACGCTCAGGTCTTGTTCGGCGGCGGCATGGAGAATCAGACCTGCACGAGCCTGGGCTCGTTCGGCGAGTACGTCGTGGCCCACGAGCTGAGCCACCAGTGGTGGGGGGATGCCGTGACCTGCCGGGACTTCCACCACATCTGGCTGAACGAGGGATTCGCCACGTTTTCCGAGGCCGTCTGGGCCGAGGTGAACGGCGGCATCGACGCGTTTCACGCGCGGATCAACAGTGACACGACGTTCGTGCCGGGCACGATCTACGTTCCCGACCTCTCCGATCCCAGTCGCATCTTCAGCTCGAATCTGTCGTACCGGAAGCCGGCCTGGGTGCTGGCGATGCTGCGCCATCTTCTGGGGGACGCCACGTTTTACCTGGCGATGCGCACGTACCTGCAGCAGCACTATTACGGCACCGCCGTCACCGAGGACTTCCAGGCCGCGTGCGAGCAAGTGTCGGGTCGGAATCTCTCGAAATTCTTCCAGCAATGGATCTACGGTGAGTACTACCCGAAGTACCGCCTCACTGCCTCGTGGGTCATGTCCGCGGGAGGAGGCTACGACGTGTCCGTGCAGATCCAGCAGGTCCAGTCCTGGAAGATCTTCTGGACGCCGATCGACGTGCGTGTCAGCACGGGGTCGGGGAGCTTCGACTTCGTGGCGCAGGACTCGACGGCGCTTCAAGTGTTCACGTTTCACGTCCCGTCCCAGCCGACGTCCGTGGCGCTCGATCCCGATCGGTGGGTGCTGCGCGAGTCGACGACCAGCGGCCTCGACGTTCCGGTGATGCCGGGGAGTGTCGCGCTCGAGCTGTCGGCTCCGCATCCGAACCCGGCACGCAGGGAGAGCGCGATCGAGTTCACCACGCCAGGGACCGGCAGAGTCGACATCGATGTGCTCGATGCGGCAGGGCGTCGCGTCGCGCGGCTCCAGCGAGGGGAGCTGCCGGCGGGGCGGCACCAGGTCGACTGGGGTGGTGTCGACGACGCGGGCCATGCGGTGCGGCCGGGATTCTATTGGTTCCGACTCGAATTCCAGGGTCAGCGACTGGCGCGCCCGATCGCGCTCTTCAACTGACCCCGTGTGAGTTGCCAGCGCGGCGGACGACCGTCACGCCCGGCAACGCCGCCGCATCCCACCGCTCATGCCGCGCTCAGCGCCTCGACGGCGAGTGTGGCGATCTCGCCGCCGATGGCGAGTGACGCCGTGGCGGCGGGTGAGGGGGCGTTCAACACGTGCACCATGCCGGGGACGCGCTCGATGCGGAAGTCGTCGACCAGGGAGCCGTCGCGATCCACCGCCTGAGCCCGCACTCCCGCCTCGGCCGGCAGCAGGTCGTCGGCGTTGAGCTCCGGCACCATCCGCCGCAGCTCGGAGGCGAAGGCGTTGCGGCTGCCCGCGCGCTGGATTTCGCCGATCGCCATCCGCCAGTGCCGGCCGGCCATGCGCCAGAATCCGGGGAACGCCAGCCAGTCCAGCACGTCCGCGGGCGAGAGATCCGCGCGCGTGTAGCCGTGTCGCGCCATGGCCAGCACCGCGTTCGGCCCCGCCTCGATGCCGCCGTGGACGAGGCGCGTCAAGTGGACCCCGAGAAAGGGGAAGCGCGGATCGGGCACGGGATAGACCAGATGCCGCACCAGGTGCTCGCGCTCGGCCGCGAGCTTGGCGTACTCGCCGCGGAACGGGACGATGCGCACTCCCGGCTCGACGCCGCAGGCCCGGGCCACGCGATCGGACTGGAGTCCGGCGCAGTTGACCAGCGTCCGGCACGTCACGCCGCCCACCTCAGTCTCGAGCACGAGGTCCCGGCCGCGGCTGCGGGCGGCGCGCACCCTCGCGCCGGTCACGATGCGGCCGCCTCCGTCGCCGATCCGGCGCGCGTAGGCTTCGCACACTTCGGTGTAGTCGACGATGCCGGTTTCCGGGACGAGTAGCGCGGCCACGCACGTGACATGCGGCTCGCGTTCCTTGAGCTCGGTGGGGGTGAGCCAGCGGAGCCCCGCTAGGCCGTTCGCGATGCCGCGGCGCTCCAGCTCGCGCAAGCGCTCGGTCTCGGGTTCGCTGCCCGCGACCACCACCTTGCCGCAGCGCTCGTGGCGCACCCCGTGCTCGGCGCAGAACCCGTAGAGCGCCTCGCGACCGGCGACGCACAGCCGCGCCTTGAGCGAGCCCGGGCGGTAGTACAGGCCGGAATGGATGACGCCGCTGTTGTGCCCGGTCTGGTGCGTGGCCAGGCGGCTCTCGGCCTCGAGCACGACGATCGAGCCCACGCCGCGCTCGACCAGCTTGAGCGCGGTCGCGAGCCCGACGATGCCGCCGCCGATCACCGCAACGTCGTACGTGCGCGAGTCCATGTCCTCCTGGGGCGGGCCGCCCTGGATGGCGGGCCGTTGCGGATGTCACCGGGGCACGGCGCCGACGCGGATTCGGCGCCGGCTGGCACGCGAAGTCGGCCTTTGATACTAGTCCAGCCCGACGCGTAAGTCCTGTTGGATCCGACCGCGCCGCTTGCCATGAAATCCGACCCGCGCGCCAAAATCGTCTGCACTCTGGGACCCGCATCGTCGTCGCCGCAGGTGATTCGCGCCCTGATCGACGCGGGGATGGACGTCGCGCGCCTCAACTTCTCGCACGGCCCCCCGGCAGAGCACCGTGCGCGAATCGAGGCGGTACGCGCCGCCGCGACTGCGGCCGGGCGCGTCGTCGCGGTGCTCGCGGATCTGCAGGGCCCGAAGATCCGCCTCGGAACATTTCGCGGCGGCTCGGCACGGCTCGAAAACGGCGCCGAATTCACGATCACCACCGAAGCCGTCGAGGGTGACGCGCGCGGCGCGTCGACGACCTACGCCGAGCTCGCGCGCGACGTGAAGCCGCGGGACACGCTGCTCATCGACGACGGGCTGGTCCGGCTCGAGGCGATCGAGAGCGACGGCGTGCGGGTACGCTGCCGCGTCATCGAGGGCGGCGAGGTCTCCGACCACAAGGGTATCAATCTGCCCGGTGTCCGTGTCAGCGCTCCGGCGCTGACCGACAAGGACCGGGAGGACTTGACGTTCGCGCTAGAGGCCGGCGCCGACGCCGTCGCGCTGTCGTTCGTGCGCTCGCCCGAGGACGCCGCGACGACCCGGACCGCGATGGAGCGCTGCGGGCGCAGCGTGCCGCTGTTCGCGAAGCTCGAGAAGCCCGAAGCGGTGGCGGTGCTGCCGGAGATCGTCGACGCGTTCGACGGCGTGATGGTCGCCCGCGGCGACCTGGGTGTGGAGATGCCGCTCGAGCAGGTGCCGCTGGTCCAGAAGCGCACGGTGCGGCTCGCGCGGGTTCGCGCCAAGCCCGTGATCGTCGCCACTCAAATGCTCGAATCGATGATCACGCATTCGCGCCCGACGCGGGCGGAGGCGTCGGATGTGGCGAACGCGGTGCTCGACGGCGCCGACGCGCTCATGCTGTCGGGCGAGACGAGCATCGGCCGCGATCCGGTGGCGGCCGTCGAGACGATGCGCCGCATCGTCGTGGTGACCGAGGCGGATGCGCTGCCTCACGGGCTGCCCCCGGTCATGAGCGCCTCCAGCGTGTCGGCCGCCGTCGCTACCGCCGCGGTCGGCGTCGCGCGAGAGGTCAACGCGTGCGCGGTCGTGGCGTTCACGCGCACCGGCGCCACGGCGCGCCAGATCGCGGCGCATCGCGCACCCGTGCCCACGCTCGCCTTCACCATGGACGCCGGCGTGCTGCGGGCCCTGGCCGTGGTGTGGGGCGTGCGCCCGGTGCTCATCTCCGACCCCCGCACCACGGACGAGATGGTGGTGGTGGTCGACCGGGTCGCGCGGGCGGCCGGCCTCGCGAAACCCGGCGATCTGGTGGTGCTCGTCGCCGGCGCCCCGGGGGGCGCCGCCGGTGCCACGAATCTGCTGCGTGTGCACCGGGTCGGCGGCTCGAGCTAGCGCGGCTTGACCGCCCGCACCTTCACCGACACCACCGCCGTGAACGCGTCGTGCTCCCGGCTGCCCTCGCGCAACCCGTCGCTTCCTACGGTGTACGCCGCTTCGTTCACGACCTCGACGTCGCGGAAGCCGGCGTCGCGTATCGACTCCAAATAGTCCGCCTTGAGCGACGCGCCGGCGATGCAGCCGACGTACAAGTCGACGTCCCTTTGCTGCTCGGGCGTCAGCGGGCGCGTCAGCACGAGGTCGCTCACGAGCATCCGGCCTCCCGGCTTCAGGGCGCGGAACGCCTCACGGAACACTTGCGGCTTGTCGGGTGACAGGTTCACCACGCAGTTCGAGATGACCACGTCGACGCTCGCGTCGGCGACCGGCAGGTGCTCGATCTCGCCGAGCCGGAACTCCACGTTGGTCCATGGACTCTTTGCTTGGTTGGCACGGGCCTTCTCGATCATCGCCGGCGTCATGTCGACGCCGATTACTCGCCCCGTGGGTCCGGTCTCGCGCGCGGCGAGGAAGCAGTCGATTCCGGCGCCCGAGCCCAGGTCGAGGATCGTTTCGCCCGGCGTCACCGCCGCATGAGCGAGCGGGTTTCCGCAGCCGAGGCCCAAGTTCGCCCCTTCGGGGATCGCCGCGGCTTGATCGCTGCTGTAGCCGATCTGAGCCAGCACGTCGGCGTCGTCTCCGCAACCGCATTCCGAGCCGCAGCAGCCGCCCGCCCCCACGCTCTGACCCTGCGCGATGGCTCCATACTTCTCGCGAACGACGGTGCGAATGTCGGTGGTCTCGCTCATCCGAGGGATCCTTTCTCGAGCCGAGGCTCGGGTTGAGTTTTCCGTGGCTGTATCACAGACTGCCCATCAACTCCTTGAGGCGGCGAACGGTCGTCGGGTTCACGCAGTAGCAGACCCGCGGGCCGTCGATCTCTCCCTGCACCAGGCCCGCGTCCTTCAGCACCTTGAGGTGTTGCGAAACAGTCGCCTGCGCGAGCGGCAGCTCATCCACGATCGCGCCGCACACGCATTCGCCGCGCGCGATCAGCAGCCGCATGATCGCCACGCGAGCGGGATGGCCGAGAGCCTTCGTCAGCTGCGCGAGCTCGAGGTCCGCGGTAGGGACGGAGCGTGAGCCCGATCCAGTCGTCGAGCCACGGTTCGGCGCCGTTCGGGTCGGTGTCATCGGTCCTCCGAGGCGGGGTCATCGGGCCTCAGTAAATCGTTCATCGCCGATTTACGATGACACCCCTTCCCGAGGCGATTCAGAATCTTTTCCGGCCGCGGCGTTGACGCTGGTTTGGCGCCCTTCCTATACTCTGTCGCTCGAACGACTTTGCGTTGCCGGCCGTGCCCGCATCCGGCCCCATCGCCACGACCTACGCCATTCAAGCCCACGGAGAGCTGCCCATGGATGCCACCAAGACGAAGCTCGTCGAGTACCGCGTCAAGAACGGAGTCGCGTGGCTCGAGCTGACCGACCCGCCGGCGAACACCTACACCTACGAAATGATGCGCGACCTGGACGATGCCGTGCTCCAGGCGCGCTTCGACGAGAACGTGCACGTCGTCGTGATCCGCGGGGCGGGTGAGAAGTTCTTCTGCGCCGGCGCGAACATCAACATGCTCAAGACGGTCAACCCGACGTTCAAGTACTTCTTCTGTCTGCACGCCAACGAGACGCTCAACCGCCTCGAGCACACGCCGAAGCTCGTCATCGCCGCACTCAACGGGCACACCGTGGGCGGGGGCCTCGAGATCGCGATGGCGGCCGATATCCGGATCGCCCGCAAGGGAGCCGGCAAGATCGGGCTGCCCGAGGTGACGCTGGGCGTGTTGCCCGGCACCGGGGGTACGCAGCGACTCGCCCGGCTCATCAACAAGAGCACCGCGATCGAGCTGATGGTGACGGGCGAGACGTTCGATTTCGAACGCGGCCAGCAGCTCGGGATCGTGAATCACATCTGGGAGGCCGCCTCGAACGACGAGTTCCTCGACAAGATCCAGAAGTACGCCGAACAGTTCTGCCCGCCGAACAAGGCGGCGAAGGCCGTCGGCCGCATCAAGCGCTCGGTGCAGACCGGCGTCGAGATCGCGTTCGAGAGCGCGCTGGCCGTGGAGCGCGAGCTGCAGCAGCAGCTGTTCCAGAGCGACGACGCCAAGGAAGGCCTCACGGCTTACGTCGAGAAGCGCAAGCCGAACTTCAGCGGCAAGTAACGACCGCGGTACGCGCGAGATCCAAGGGGTCACGAGAACGCCCCGCCCATTCGACAGGCGGGGCGTCTTCGCGTGCGGCCCCGGCTTGCGCCCCGAGCAACGCGCCCCATAGAGAGGACCCCGTTCGGCCCGAGGGGGACCGGGCGCGAGCCTCGCAGCCCGCGCTCAGGGGTCCGTCACCGGCCTTCGGCGCCCGGCGGGTCACCTGCCCCCGCGCCCCATGCATTCACGCGGTTGCCCCTGCGGGCGCCGAAGAGAGCGATGTCGCAACCTTTGAAGCGATCCTGCCGTTGCTCACGGCTCGACCCTCAATACACCCGGCCGCCGCAAAGGTTGGCCGCGCGCTTCCACGGGGCTCGACGGCGCCAAGCTCGCGTCCTTGCCCTGCGTTGCCGTGAGTCGTGACGGTGTCTCCGATCGCTCCGCCCAGGCCTTCGACGCGGACGAGCGCTTGACACGTTACCATATGGTCACGTATCATTGCGCCCATGGAACGAGTGTTTCGCGCACTGGCCGATCCCAGCCGCCGGCGGCTGCTCGATGCTCTGCGGCGGCGCGACGGCCAGACGCTCCGCCGCCTCGAATTGCAGCTCGACATGACGCGGTTCGGCGTCATGAAGCACCTGCGGGTGCTCGAGGCGGCGGGCCTGATCACCACCCAGCGCGTGGGGCGGGAGAAATTCCACTACCTGAACCCGGTTCCCATTCGGCGCATCCACGACCGCTGGATTCGCAAGTACGCGGAGCCCATCGTGGCGGCCTTGAGCGCGCTCAAGACCACTCTGGAGGGCGAACCCATGAACACGCCCAAGCACGTCTACGAGGTTTATGTCCGGACCAGCCCCGAGCGGCTGTGGCAAGCGATCACCGATCCCGCCGTCACCCAGCAGTACTTCTACAAGAGCCGCGTGCGTTCGGACTGGAAGCCCGGTGCCACGATCGAGCACGTGATGTCCGACGGCTCGATCGCGCTCAAGGGCACGATCCTCGAGCTCGATCCGCCGCGCCGTCTGGTGCACACGTTCATCATGGAACACGACGACGCGGCGCGCGGGGATCGGCCGTCGCGGGTGACGTGGGAGATCGTGCCGCGCGGCTCCGTGTGCCAGCTGATCGTGACGCACGACGACTTCGACGCCGAGACCGCGACATTCCAGAAGGTGCGATTCGGGTGGAATCCGGTGTTGAGCGGTCTGAAGACCCTGCTCGAGACCGGGCAGCCGCTGGTGATCGGACCGGCCGCGTGAAGCGCCCGGTTTTCAGGTTCGTGCTTGCGACGGCGTTCACGCTTGCCGGTTGCGACGCGCCGGCCGCCGCACCGGCCCGTGCGGCGGCGCCT
>JACXTT010001350.1_pt1 | contig 40977 bp, 36 predicted proteins | sample 9270951 | NCBI WGS metagenome assembly JACXTT01 (sample SAMN15532306, study PRJNA645909) | rock metagenome | isolation source: weathered quartz diorite | place: Puerto Rico | collected 2017-06-21
ACCAGCGGGCCCCATGTGGCGGGAGTCTACGGTGACGCGCTGGCCATACCATAGATGAGCCAACCGCGGCTGTTCCAATGGTACTCCAAAGCCTCGGAACAGGCCCTACCGTCCGGACGGTATGCCGGAAATACCGGACCGGAGGGATATCCGGATTCGCCGTCCGGCCCTACACTCGATTTCGAAAGAGGGTCACTCGCGTGAAAAGAATATTCATTCCTGTTCTTCTGGCGGGCTGCCTGGCGGCTGTCTACTCTCCCTGTGCATGGGCGCAAGCGACGGATGGCAACGTCGTAGGCACAGTGCTCGATTCAACGGGAGCCGCGGTTCCCACGGCTTCCATCGAACTGGGAAACTCGGCGACCGGCGCCAGAATCGCCGCCACGGTAAACGCGGGCGGTGAATATCGCATTGCGCACGTTCCGGTAGGCGTCTACCGGGTGACGGCCAAAGCCGGCGGCTTCGCGACGTCGACGCTGGGCAACATTACGGTGGAGCTGAACAAAACCATCACGGTCAATTTCAAGCTTCAGGTAGGCGTCGTGTCCACAACGGTAGACGTCACCGAGTCCGGCGTAGCGATCGACACCACCACGGCCCAGATCGCCTCGAATTTCGATTCCCATCAGGCTCTGGATCTGCCGCAATCAAGCTTCGTTTCCAAAACCGGAGTGGCGTTCGGCGCGCTGAACCTGGCGCTGCTCGGCTCCGGAGTCGCCTCGAGCGGCGGAGTCGGGTACGGAATCGGGCCATCGGTCGGCGGCCAGCGCCCGACCAACAACAGCTTCAACATCGAGGGCGTCGACAACAACCGGAAAGACATCACCGGGCCCGTGGTTTACGTGCCCAATGAGTCCACCGCCGAGTTCACGCTGCTGCAGAATCAATTCGCCCCGGAATTCGGCCACTCCTCGGGCGGGCAATTCAACACCATCATCAAAAGCGGCACGAACTCCTTGCACGGCTCCATCTACGAATACCTGCAAAACCGTAACCTGAACGCCTTAGACCAGGCCTTCGCCAACCAGGGAATCACCTCCAGCCAGCGCTACGATCAGAACCGCCTGGGAGCTACCATCGGCGGGCCGATCGTGACGAACAAGCTGTTCTACTTCGGAAACTTTGAATACATTCCGCTCGGTCAGGCGTCCACGCCGTCCAGCGCGACGTACTCGCCCACTGCGGACGGCTATCAGATGTTGTCGCAGATTCCGGGCCTGTCGCAGACAAACCTGAGCGTGCTCCAGCAGTATCTGAGCCCCGCGCCCACGCAGTCGCGCACCACGCGCGTTTCAGGAGTGGACATCCCGATCGGCATTCTCCCCATCGTGGCGCCGAACTATCAAAATCAGTATGTAGGCCTGGTGAGCATTGACTACAACCTGTCCGATAACGACAAAATCCGCGGCCGATACGTCTATAACAAGATTTCGGCGATCGACATTCAGGCGAATCTCCCGGCCTTCTTCACCTTCCAGCCGACGACGTCCAATCTGCTGGCGGTTTCCGAATACCACACATTCTCGCCGGCGCTGGTGAATGAGCTGCGCCTGAACTACAACCGCTTTAATCAGGACGTGCCCGCGGGCAGTTTCAACTTTCCGGGCCTGGACGCTTTTCCCAACATCCAGATCGCAAACGACCTGAACGCGCAGCTTGGGCCCGATCCGAACGCGCCGCAGTTCACGATCTTCAATTCGTATCAACTGGTGGATAACGTTTCATGGGCGCGCGGACGGCACACTCTCAAGTTCGGCGCCGACGCCCGCAAGCTGATCGCGCCGCAGTCCTTTGTCCAGCGCTCGCGCGGCGATTACGAATACACGCGGCTGGAGCTCTACCTTCAGGACAAAGCCCCGGACGATCTCGGCGAGCGAACACTCGGGTCGTCGCCGTATTCGGGCAACCAGATCGCCTTCTATTCTTATATCGCCGACGACTGGCGCATCCGCCCGAACCTGACTCTCAATCTCGGACTGCGCCATGAATACACCACCATCCCGTATTCGCAGCGGTTGCAGAGCCTGAACGCGCTTTCGACAGTACCCGGCGTGCTGACTTTCGCCGAGCCGCAGACGCAGAAGGCGAATTTCGCGCCTCGGATCGGCATCGCGTGGTCGCCCGGAAGCAGCGGGCGGACTTCGATCCGGGCGGGCTTCGGCATGGCCTACGATCAGATTTACGACAATCTCGGTATTCTCTCTTTGCCGCCGCAGTTCAACACGACCGTGGACGTCACCGGCAACGAGGTGAATTTCCTCGCCAATGGCGGCATTCCGCCTGCGGTCAAAACCGGAAACCTGAGCCAGGCGGATGCGCGCGCACAAACGTCGGCCTGGATTCCCGACCAGAAAGTGCCGTATTCGATTCAGTGGAACATCGGCGTGCAGCACGTGTTCCACAACGACTACACATTGGAAGCGCGTTATCTTGGCACGCGGGGAGTGCACCTGGGCACACAGAACCGCATCAACGCCTCTTCCGTCGTGACGCCGTCTCAAAGCCTGCCGACGTATCTGCAGGCGCCCTCGCAGGCCGATCTGGATGCGTTGCCGCTGACGCTTAACGGGCTTCAGACGCTGGCCGCCTCCCAAGGAAATACGCTACAGCAATATGGATTCAATTCGAACATCACGGCGTTCCTTCCGAATGGCAACTCGACGTACCACGGTCTGGCTTTGCAGGCGACGCGGCGTTTCTCGCACGGCCTGCAGTTCGTCGGCGCGTACACCTGGAGCCATAACATCGACGACTCCACTGCCACCGTGTTTTCCACGCTGCTGACGCCGCGGCGGCCGCAGGATTTCTTAGATATGCGGAGCGAGCGGTCGTCGTCCGCGCTCGACCGGCGTCAGCGCTTCACGCTGAGCGGCGTCTGGGATCTGCCGCTGTTCACCCACAGCCAGAGCTGGATTCGCAGGAACATCTTCGGCAATCTCACATTTGCCGGAACGTACACTGTGGAGACTCCCGAATACGCCACTGTGCAGAGCGGCCTGGATTCCAATCTGAACGGAGATACCGCGGGCGACCGCGCCATCGTGAATCCGGCCGGAACCTCGAACGTGGGCAGTGGCGTGACCGCGCTCACCAACTCGGCCGGACAGACTGTTGCCTATCTGGCCAATGACCCGACCGCCCGTTACATAGTGGCCGGTCCCGGCGTGTATCCCAGCGGCGGCCGCAACACGCTGCCGTTGAGCAGGATCAATAATTTCGATCTGTCTTTCCTGAAGCGCTTCAACGTCACCGAGTCCAAAAAGTTCGAGTTCCGCGCCGAGATGTACAACGCGTTCAACCATCCGCAGTTCACCGCCGGCGTCCCCAACAACGTCGACCTGGTGCAACGAACCACCAGCCGTAATTTCCTGATTCCTGGAAATCCGGAATTCGACAACGTGCAGGGACGGTTTGAAAGCAACGCCCGCGTCATCCAGTTGACGCTGCGGTTCATGTTCTGATTCCTCTCAACGCTCTGCCACTTGCCGCTCCCTCTGGAGCAGCTTGATCCCCCACCGGGCGGGCAGGCCCGGCGGGGGATCTTTTTTAGATCCCTCCCTTTCCCGAACGAAAATCCAGCCCCGACGGGATGCGCGGCGCAGCCGCGGACTACGTCTCTACCAGTGAAGCCTCAAGGAGGACTCAAGATGAAAAACAACCGATATTTCGCCCTTCGCGCCTCTCTGGCATGCCTTCTCGCCGGGGCGCCCGTACTGTTCGGAGCGCCGGTTACCACCGGCCCCGACGTCAACCCCAGCGCCGTCCGCGAGGCCGCGGAGCTGTTGAGCGACATTCGAGAGAACGCCGCTGCTCTTTCGAAGGATGCCGGCGCATTGCAGGTTTGGTCTCTTGGCAACGCCCTGACATGGGAGTCCCACGCTACGGAACTTCAGATAATCCGGGACGACGTCAACGTGATGGGCAAGGAACTGGCCAAGCTGGAGGAAATTCGCGGCTCGGCCGCGCCGTGGGAGCAGCAAGCCATCGACCGGACGGAGCCGCTTCTCAGAGAATTGGCCGCCAACACGAAGAACGCGATCCAGTTCGTCAATGACAATCGCGACCGCTTGTACGCCCCTGAGTATCACAACATGGTGTCCAACCTGTTCAACGAATCGACGAAGCTGCGCCAGTCGGTGCGGGATTTCGAGCGGCTGGAGAAAACGCGCCAGCATGAATCCCAACTGGAACAGACCCTCGGCATGAAGGCCGGATCCTGAGCAATCAACACGGCTCATCGGAAGCGGCCGAGCGGCAGCCTCTCCTCTCGGGCTGCCGCTTTCCTTTGTCCGCGGGCGAAGAGTACGATGAAGCCATGGCAACACGCAGAGAGTTCCTTGGAACCGCGGCCGCCTCGGTTGCGCCGCTGGTGGCCGCCGCCCGGCCGGCCGCGTCGCGCATTCTCGGCGCCAACGACCGCATCCAGATCGGCATCATCGGAGTTGGCGGAATGGGCTTCGGCCACTGCAGAATCTTCCAGCGGATGATCGAGTCTGGCGCGAATCTCAGGGTGGCCGCGGTGAGCGATATCTACACGCGCCGCAAGCAGCGAGCGCGCGATTTCCTGGCACTGGCTGAAAAAGACGTCCATCACGAATATCACGAACTGCTCGCCCGCACCGATGTAGACGGCGTCTTTGTGGTGACGCCCGACCACTGGCACGCGCGGATGGCGATGGACGCACTCGACGCGGGCAAGGACGTCTATGTGCAAAAGCCGATGAGCTACACGGTCGACGAAGCGCGCCAGATGGCCGCGCTGGCGAAGAAGAGCGGCCGCGTGCTGCAAGTAGGCAGCCAGTACGCCTCCGAGGATCAATATTTCAAGGCGCGAGACGCGGTGCAGCAGGGGTTGATCGGCAAGGTCTTATGGGCTCAGGGAACCTATTGCCGCAACACTTACCATGGCGAGTGGAACTACAAAATCGAGGACGACGGCAGCGCCGAGAATATCGATTGGAAACGCTTCGTGGGATCAGCGCCGAAGCGGGCGTTCAGCCAGGACCGTTACTTCCGCTGGAGAAAATACTGGGACTACTCAGGAGGCATCGCGACGGATCTGCTGTATCACCGGCTGGTGCCTTTCCTGCTCACGCTGGGTCCGCAATTCCCCGTGCGCGTATCCTCGAACGGCGGCATCTTTGTACACAAGGACCGCGAGGTGCCGGACACCGTGTCGACGACCATCGAATACGCCGACTTCCAGGTAATCATGTCGTCATCGATGGCAGCAGACCTGCCGGGCGAGCACCTGAAACCGATCATCTACGGTCATGAAGGCACCATGCAATTCCTGGGGAAAGAAGTGCTGGTGACGCCGGAGCCGATTTACTTGAAGAAGTTCCAGGAGAAAACAGGACAGAAGGAACTGCGGCTGGCTTCGGAGACACGCGACCTGCACGCCGCGCACATGAGCAATTTCTTCGACTGCATGCGATCGCGCAAGCAGCCGAACCTGGACGCGGAGTTCGGATACAAGACGATGGTGGCCATCGGCCTGGGCGTGGAAGCGTACCGGGAATCGAAGCAGATGGCGTTCGATCCGGCCGCCGGGCATGTCCTGAAAGCGGCGCCGAAGCGCGAGGGGTACGAGGGGGACGGGAAGAACGTCGACGAGACGGTGCCCGCATAAAGCATCCGGACGGGTCCATTTCGCGTCGATGCTATATCCTGAACCTATAAGGAGAGCTGCCAGGACACAGCGCGAAACGGCAACGTTTCCTGTCATCGCGTCCGACTATCCTGTAAAGCCCTGGGTAGATCCCGTCTCGAAGCAGAGCTTCCAGACCGCGACTGTCTTGCAGGATGACGGCCGCTTCGTCTCCATCATCGTTTCCGATCCCCATACGCGATTTTCGGCCAAGACCCGGAAGCAGGCCGAGGAGGGCGTGATCCGTATCCATCTTTCTTCGCTGCGCCGCCGAATCCCGTTCGACGATGAAGGCGAAGAGCAGGATGAAGAGGATATGCGGGTGATTCGGGAAGCCGAGCGCAAAGGGGAGTTCATTTCCTGGAAAGACATCCGCCAGAAGTATGGACTGTGAGTGGGAAGTCCGGCTTTCCAGGGAAGCAGAGAGAGAACTGTCGGGTCTTCCAACGACGGTGCAGCGCGAGGCAGCGGTCCTCATCGACGAACTTATCGAGGACCCGTTCCCTCCCGGTTTGGCCCAAATGAAACGGTACGACCGAACCTTTCGCATACGCTTTGGGGGCGACCGCTACCGGATGCTCTTTCGATTTGATGCCGCGCTATGGCCGTAACTATTTTCGCGATTCGCCCCGGCCACACGGCCTAAAAGGGGTGAAGAAACCGCGATAGGATAGACAGTCCATGTCCAAACCAGAATTCCGCACCGCAGCCGTGATCGGCACAGGCATGATGGGTCCGGGGATCGCCGGTACGCTGGCGCTGGGTGGCGTCGCGGCCACCATTCTGAGCCGATCCGAAGAGCACGCCGCGCAAGCCCTCGACCGCGCGCGTGGCCAGATCCGCCTGCTCCAGGACAAGGGTCTTGTAGAAGCAGGCATCGCCGGGCGCGCCGTCGGCCTGCTGGACGCGTCGGCCGCTTTCGACGATGCCATCTCAAGCGCCGACATCGTGATCGAGTCGGCGCCGGAAAACATGGCGTTCAAGCAGGACCTGTTCGCGCGCATTGACTCGCTCGCCAAACCGGAGTGCGTGCTGGCCAGCAATACCAGCGGCCTCAGTATTACCGCCATCGCGTCGCGCTGCACCCGGCCGGAGCGTGTACTCACTACTCATTTCTGGAACCCGCCGCACCTGATGCCGCTGGTCGAAGTCGTGAAGGGAGAAAAAACGTCGGGCGAAATCGCCGAAGCCGTGCGCGACCTCCTTGCGCGGTGCGGCAAGACCCCGGTGGTAGTGAAGAAAGACACGCCGGGCCAGTTGGGGAATCGCCTGCAAATGGCCCTGGTGCGCGAGGCCATCCATATCGTCGCCGAGGGGATCGCCGACGTGGAGGACGTCGACATCGCCGCCAAGAACGGCTTCGGACTCCGGCTGCCAGTGTACGGGATCTTCGAACACCAGGACATCGTCGGGTTGGACATGGGTTGCTCGATCGTCGACTACGTAGCGACGGATCTCTACAACAAGCCGCAGGCGCCGGACTATATGAAGCAGTTGGTGGCTCAAGGCAACTTGGGTGTCAAGACGGGCCGCGGTTTTTACGATTGGTCGAACAAGTCCGCCGACAACGTGAAAGCCCTGCGCGACCGCTTCGTGCTGGACTTCCTGCAGCGCTGGCGCAAGGAGCGGTAGCGCTCACGCCAGCAGCCGAGCCGCGCCCGCGCTGAGCAGGCGCTCTCCCAATGCGCGTCCGATTTGCTGCGCTTTGCCCGCCGGGCCTTCCGCTGTGTCGCGGACCAATTCCGCGCCGTCCACCGAGATGACCAGAGCCAACAGGTGAATCCGCGCGTCGACGACGCGGGCGTGAGCGCCGATTGGCACCTGGCAACCGCCGCCTAGAGCGGCCAGCACCGCACGCTCGGCTGTCGCAGCAGCGCGCGTGGCGGCGTGATCCAGTCCCGCGCAGATCGCGCGCGCGTCCCCTTCCTCCCGCGTCTCGATGCCCAGCGCGCCCTGACCCACGGCCGGACACATCTCGTCCGGTTCCATCACCTGGGCGATCCTATCCGCCCAGCCTAGACGCCGCAGCCCTGCCGACGCCAGCAGGATCGCCTCGTACTGGCCCTCGTCCAGCTTACGCAGCCGCGTGTCGACGTTCCCCCGCACGGATTCCACCGCCAGGTCCGGCCGCATACGCTTCAACTGGGCCGAGCGCCGCAGGGAACTGGTTCCGACCTTCGCGCCTGGAGCGAGCGCGCTCAATTTCCTGCCGACGATGGCATCGCGCGGATCTTCGCGCTCGGGAATGGCCGCGATCGCAAGGCCGGCTGGCAGCTCCGTCGGTAGATCCTTCAGGCTGTGCACGGCGAGATCGACCTGGCCCGCCAGCAGCGCCTCCTCAATCTCCTTGGTGAAAAGGCCCTTGCCGCCGACGCGGGCGAGTGGCACGTCGGTGATCCGGTCGCCGGTGGTTTTGATGATGCGGATGTCAGCCTCGTGCCCCAGCCCGGCGAGCTGCGACTGCACCCAGCGGGCCTGCCATAAAGCCAGCGGAGAGCCGCGCGATCCGATCACGAGCTTGCTCACTTGAGGTGAAATACCTTTCTGATGGCGGCGATCACGTGCGTCCCCTCGGGCGACGCCGCGTGGCGGCGCAGCTCGGTAATCGGCAGGTGGGCGATCTTGTTGACGATGGATCGCGTGAGCGCGTCGACAGCCTCTTCCTGCTGAGCGGTCAGAGGCCCCAGTTTTTTGCGCATCCGCTCGATCTCCGCGCTGCGGATCTCCTCCAGATGTTCCTGCAGGCTCACGATGGTCGGCGTCACTTCCTGAACCTTCAGCCGGCCGAGGGCCTTCTCCACTTCGCTCGAAACGATTTCCTCGGCGCGTCCGGCTTCCTTCTGCCGCTCCCGCAGGTTGGCGTTCACCACCTCCTGCAGATCGTCGATGTCGTAGAGGAACACGTTGTCGACGTTGTTCACCGCGGGCTCGATGTTGCGCGGCACGGCGATGTCGATCAGGAAGATCGGCTTGTTGCGGCGCGCCTTCATGATCTGCTGCATGTCGCCGCGTTCCAGAATGTAGTGCGGCGCGCCGCTGGACGTAATGACAATGTCGACTTCCGGCATCATCGCCAGGAAGCGCGAGTATTCCACCGGCGTGCCCTGAAAGAGTTGTGCCAGCTCCAGGGCCCGCTCGTGGGTGCGGTTGGTGACGAAGATGTGCGACGCGCCGGACCGGCGGAGGTGCCGCGCGGACAGCTCCGACATCTTGCCGGCGCCGACGATCATCACCTTGCGCCCCTCGAGCGAGCCGAATATCTTTCGCGCCAGTTCCACCGCCGCGTAGCTGATGGAGACAGCCATCTGTCCAATGCCGGTTTCCGAACGGACTCGCTTGGCCACGCTGAATGCGCGGGATACGATCATGTCGAGCAGGCCGCACACCGTGCCCTGCGTCTTCGCGGCGGCGTATGCGGTCTTCATCTGCCCCAGTATCTGCGGCTCGCCGACCACCATTGAATCCAGGCTGGCGGCGACCCGGAACAGATGCTCGATCGCGTCCCGGCCCTCGTAGCGGTACAGGTACGGGTCCAGTTCCTCGCGCGAGGCGCCGTGGGACCCGGCCAGAAATTCTTCGGCGGCGGCCTCCAGGTCCAGTTGCGGATCGCCGGTGACGCTGATCTCCACCCGGTTGCAGGTGGAGAGAATCATCGCCTCGGAGATGCCCGGCTGCTCCTTCAGCAGGAGAAGCGCCGCGGCCAACCCTGTTTCCGGGAAGGCCAGGCGCTCGCGGATTTCCACCGGCGCGGTTTTGTGACTGACGCCTGCAACCAGGAGTTTCATCGCAGCAACACGGACCTCAATCCGGTGTGGGCCACCCACGTGATGGCCGCGCAGCCAAGCGCCGTCAGCGCCAGAATCGCCGCCTTGCGACCGCGCCAGCCGGCGGACACACGGAGGAAGACCATCACCAGGTAGATCGCCCAGGTGGCGATCGACACGCCGACCCGGGGGTCGGAGATCCACTTGGTGCCGGACTCGATGAAGCCCCAGGTGCTGCCCGCGATCACGGACAGCGTGAGAAAAATGAAGCCGGTGGCCATGGCGCGCGAGATCAACTCGTCCAGAGTGCCCAACGGCGGCAGCCGGTAGTAAAACTGGCGCGGCTTCTTGCGCTTCAGCTCGCGCTCCTGGAAAAGGTAGACCACAGCGCCGACGGCGGTCAGCAGCAGAGACGCATAGCCGAGCAGGACCAGAACGACGTGCGTGGTGAGCCACAAGCTGCGCACGGCCGGGCTCGACCATGCGCCCACCGGGCGGCCCATGGAAGCGCTGAGCGTCATGATGAAGACCAGCGGAAAGATGAAGACTGTGACTGTCTCCAGCTTGTAACGCTCGCAGATGGCCAGGAACAGGACGACGATAATCAGCGCGCAGAGGGAGAGCGTTTCATAGACGTTGTTGACCGGGAAGTGGCCGGTCAGCAAGCCCTCTTCAACGACCGAGACGCAATGCAGCACCGCGCCGATCCGCATTGCCGCCACCGCGAAGCGGAAGAGGTTGTCCTTGCGCTGGACCACAGTCAAAATTGCGTGCAGAAGTCCCAGCGAATAGAGCGCCGCCGCGACACGCAGCCAGATTGCGCTCAATTCGGTCATCGACGGTCCCTCACTTTTTCACCGGCAGTGTCCTCAGCATGAGGTCCTTGTACATCACGACGCTGCCCTTGTTGTGCTGTTGCAGCGCGACGTAGCCGCGGGTAAAGCGGTTCTTTTCGTCCACGTAGTCGGCCACTGTCTTGCCGTTCACCTTGATCTGGATGTGATTGCCGTCGGCGATAATGTGCTGCGTCCACCACGTGTCGTCCGGAACCAGTTGCTCCTTCACGTCCTGAATGGCGTAGAGGCTGCCCGTCCGCCGCCAGTCGGGGTGAGTGTTGTTGACCTGGGCCTCGTAACCTTCCGGCCAGCCGGGCATGAATTTCGCGCGGAAGTACATGCCGGAGTTGCCGCCGTGGTTGAGCTTCACCATGGCCTTGAACTCGCAGTTGATGCATTCCTGGCCCATGTAGAACAGGTGGCTGCGCTCGCCGTCGCCGACGATGGCCCCGTTTTCGACTCTCCAGGCGTCTGGCAGCTCATTAGCTTTCCAGCCGTTGAGTGTCTTGCCGTCGAAAATGACCTTCCAGTCATTGGCCGGCCGGTCCTCGGCGCCCAGCGCGGCGGCAAGGCCGCACAGTAACAACAGGGTTGTGCGCATATTTCTATTGTAGCCGCCGCATTGCGCTATGCTGGGCGGTAAATGTCCCGAGAGATTCCCGGCACTGCCGAAAAAGCGCTGCAAGTCAATCTGGACCACAGTTTCTACGGCACCATCGCGGAGATCGGTGCGGGCCAAGACGTGGCGCAATGGTTCTTCCATGTCGGCGGCGCGGCTGGAACCGTGGCCAAAGCGATCTCCGCGTACGACATGAAGTTCAGCGACGCCATCTACGGCGTCGCCGGACGCTACGTGAGCCGGAAGCGGCTCCGCGAGATGCTGGACCACGAGTACGGCTTGCTGATCGAGCGGCTGGACGCCTCGCGTGGCGAAAAGTCGCGCTTCTTCGTTTTCGCCGACACCGTGGCGGCCACCAGTTATTCGCGTAAGGAAGAAGGACAAGGCTGGCTGGGTGTCCGCTTTCAGACCGAGCCGCGCGCCGAGGCGTCCACGATTCTGGTTCACGTTCGTCTCCTCGACCGGGACAATCCGCACCAGCAGGAGGCGCTGGGAATTCTCGGGGTCAATCTGGTGTACGGCGCGTGGCAGCTGTGGCAGTCGCCGGAGACTCTGATCGAGTCGCTGCCGGACAACCTTAGCCCGGGCCGGTTGGAGATCGACATGATCGGATTCTTCGGACCGGCTTACGTCAATGTGGACAACCGGCTGATGAGCCTTCACCTGGTGGAAGTCGGCCTGTCGGCGGCGGCTATGTTCGACGCCAAGGGGCAGCCCGTTGAGGCTTCCGAGCTTCTTTACGGAAAACCGGTGATGGTAGGGAGAGGCAGTTTCCGTCCGATTACCAAGACCACGATCGAGATCTTTCGCAACGCACGCACCCTTCTGGTCAATGAACTGGGAGTCGCGATGGACGACGTGATGCCGCTGGCCGAAATGTCGATGAGCAACCTGCTGGTGGAAGGAGCCATCGACAAGCGCGATTTCCTCGACCGCGTGGACGTCATCAATACGCTCGGCGTGCCGGTGCTGATCACCAGCTTTGGCGAATACTATCGGCTGGCGCAGCATCTGTTCCGCTACACCAAGAAGCGAATCGGCCTGGCCGTCGGGCTGCCCGCGCTGGTGGAGATCTTTGACGAGAAGTACTACCAGAACCTGGAAGGCGGCATTCTCGAATCGTTCGGACGAATGTTCCGCAACGATCTCAGGCTCTACGTCAGTCCGATGGAGGAGGCAGGCAAGATCGTCTCGCTGGACGAATTTCCGGTGGCCGAAAATTTGAGGCACCTCTTCGCTTACCTGCGGGAGAACGGCTACCTCCAGCCGGTGCGGGAGTTCACGCCAGAGTATCTCGCCGTCTTTCCGCGCGACGTGCTGGCCAGAATCCGGGCGGGCGATCCTTCCTGGGCCAGCCAGGTTCCCCCCGAAGTGGCGGCCATCATCCAGGAGCGCGGACTGTTCGGCTTGCCTGGCCCGACCACTTGCTGACGCGCGCGGCTCGGCGGCATCCGCCGCCCTGTTATCCTGAAATCTCTATGTTTTTGAAGATTCTGGCGCACCCCGTGTTCGTCAACCTCAACTTTCACATGCCGCTAATCGTGGATCTGTCTCACCCGCTGATCATGATCGAAGGCGAAAACGGCTCGGGGAAATCGACGCTGCTGCATTCCATCTATCACGCGCTGAAAGGTGAACAGATGGATGGGTTCATTTACCGCATCGAATCGAGCAAGGTGGAGGTCAAGGACGTCTTTCTCTTCGACGCCGAGCAGCACAACCCGCGCACGCAGCTCGAGTTTTTCAAGGATCAGCCGGAGATGCTCGAGTTTTTGCAGATGGCCAGCCACGGCCAGGTGATGCTCTCGATGTTCTCGCAGAATTTTCCCAGCCTGCCCGACGGCACCATTCTGCTGCTGGACGAGCCGGAGATGGCGCTGTCGCAATCCAATCAGCGGCGCATCCTGAAAATGATGATGGAGCTGGTGGACAAGCGGAATTTCCGCGTCATCGCCGCCACGCATTCGCCCATCCTCACCGGCGCCGCGGAAACCTACGTCATCAACCTGGACCGCTACATCAACCGCAACGTCGCGGCCGCGGACCTGGGTACCCAAGGCGCCAGCACCATTCAATAGGGTGGCCCGCGAAACTCTCCTCGACTTTTTCCGCGACCAGGCCGCGCGAGCCCAGCCCTTCTTCATCGACGACGACGGCTACCGCAGCCGCACCCGCACGTACGCCGATGTTTCGCTGGCCGCCCGGCTGTTTGCCGCGCGGCTTCAAGCGGCCGGCATCCGGCCCGGCGAGAAGGTCCTGATCTGGAGCGAAAACCGCGCCGAGTGGGTGGCGGCGCTGTGGGGCTGTCTGCTGGCCGGGGTCGTCGCCGTGCCGATCGACTACCGCACTTCGGCGGATTTTGTGGAGCGCGTGGCGCGGGTAGTGGATGCGCGGGTGCTGCTGACGGGTGACGAGGTGCCCGGCGCCGCCCTTAGCTCGTGGCCGTTGCGCGAACTGGCATGGACCGCGGCGGCGACCGTTGACGAAACCGCCTTCCCAGCAGTTGCCAGAGACGATCTGGCGGAGATCTTGTTCACTTCCGGCGCGACGGCCGAGCCGAAGGGCGTCCTGATCACTCACCGCAACATCCTCGCCAACATCGTGCCCATCGAGGGCGAGGTGCGAAAGTATTTCAGATACGCCGGGCCGTTTCTGCCGATCCGGTTCCTCAACCTGCTGCCGCTGAGCCATCTGTTCGGACAGTCGATGGCGGCTTTTATCCCGCCGATGGTGGAAGGCATTGTCGTGTTTATGCGCGGGCACAACCCGCGGGAAATCGTACGCCAGGTCCATTCGCGTCGGATCTCGGTGATAGTGTCCGTGCCGAAGATTTTGGAAGTGCTTCGCGAACACGTCAGACGCGAAGTCCCGGAGGCTGCGCATGCGATGACCGGCAGCCCGCACTGGCTGGGACGCTGGTGGCCCTACCGGCGGGTGCATCGCCTGTTCGGGTGGAAGTTCTGGGCCTTCGTAGTGGGCGCCGCGCCGCTCGATCCGGAGCTGGAGGAATTCTGGAAGCGAATGGGCTACGTCGTCATCCAGGGTTACGGCCTCACCGAGACGGCGCCGATCGTTACCCTGAACCATCCGCTTCACACGCGCAAAGGAACGGTCGGCAAGCCGATCGCGGGTGTGGAAATCAAAATTGCGCCGGACGGCGAGATCCTGGTCCGCGGCGAGAACGTGACGCGCGGCTACTACGGGCAGTCCGAGGCCGGTGCCTTTGAGGATGGCTGGCTGCACACCGGCGACGTCGGCCAACTGGACGAAGGCGGCCGCCTCCTGATTCGCGGCCGCAAGAAGGAGATGATCGTCACCGCGGACGGCCGCAATGTCTTTCCCGAGGATGTCGAGCGCGTATTGAACGCGATCGCCGGCGTAGCCGATTCGGCTGTAGTGGGCGATGACCGCGTCCATGCCGTGCTGCTGCTGAAGCCCGGCGCGCGGGCCGAAACCGTCGTTCAGCAGGCCAACTCTCAACTGGAGGATCATCAGAAGATCCGCGGATTCTCGATCTGGCCCGGCGCCGCGCTGCCGCGCACGGAAGGCGCGCGCAAGCTCAAGCGGCGCGAGATCGGGGCATGGGTCAAGTCCGGAGAGCCCGCGGCCGCCGCCGCGTCCAAAGCCGACCCGTTGACCTCGGCCCTGCAACGCTTCGCGCACGGCCGCGAGATCACGGCGGAGACCACACTCGACGATCTTGGCTTAAGCTCGCTCGACCGTGTGGAGCTGATGATCGAGCTGGAACAGCGCCTGGAAACTCCGCTCGACGAGAGTCGCTTCACCAGTGCGGCAAAGGTCGGCGACCTGGTCGCGGCCGCGCCACCGTCGGAAGCCGTGGAAGTGCCGGGCTGGCACCGGCGCCAGCCCTGGCGGGCGCTGCGGCTGGCCTTCCTGAACGGCATCGTGCTGCCGCTGATGCGCGTGTTCGCCTGGATTCGCGTGGACGGCCGCGAGATTGTGGATAAACTGGAAGGCCCGGTCATCTTCGCCGCCAATCATCAGAGCCACTTCGACGCTCCAGTGATCATGGCGTCGCTGCCCTGGCGGTACCGGCACAGCGTCGCGCCGGCCATGTCCAAGGAATACTTCCGCGATTACTTCCACAGCCAGGATGCGTCGTGGGGCAAGCGTTTCCGCGCCGCGCTGAAGTACCACCTGGCCGTTGGAGTGTTCAACGCTTTTCCTCTGCCGCAGCGCGAGACCGGTGCGCGACAGGCCTTGCGGCTGGCCGGCGACCGCATCAGCGGCGGCGATTCGATTCTGATCTTCCCCGAAGGCATCCGCACCGACGCCGGCGAGATCCGCGCGTTCCAGCCGGGAGTGGCGATGATGGCGTCGAAGCTGGGAGTGCCGGTGGTTCCGGTGCGGCTCGAAGGAGTGCATCGCGTTTTGCACCAGTCCTGGCGGATGGCCCGGCCGGGGCGCGTCCGCGTGACCTTCCTCGATCCGGTGACGATCCAGGGCGAGGACTACGCTGCCGCGGCCCGCTCGCTTCGTGATAAATTATCCCCCAGCCATGATGCGTCTGAGTTGTCTTAGCCTGAGCTACCAGAATCAGTTCAAGAGCGGCAGGATGGACTTGTTCAGCTTTATCCGTCTCTGCCGGACGCTGAGTTTCGACGGCATCGATCCGCATTTCCGGGACTTGAAGTCGCTCGACCCGCCCTACCTGAAACAGGTACGGCGCCTGGCGCTCGACAGCGGCTTGACGATCTCGAGCATGTGCGTGACGACGGAATTCGGCCGCTCCGCCGAGGCTGTGCCGGGCGAGATCGAGAAAGCGAAGAAGGCCATCGAGGCAGGCATGTTTCTCGGCGCGCCTATTCTGCGCGTGTTCGTCGGCTCGCCGCCGTCGCCGGACAAGACCGAGGAGGCCTTCCGCCGCGGCGTCGACGCCCTGCGTAAGACGGCCGAAATCGGCGCCGAATTCGGCATGCCGGTGGCCTTACAGAATCACAGCGGCCTCACCAGCACGGGCGACGACATGCTGCGGTTTCACAAAGAGATCAACCATCCCAATTTCACGCTGCTGCTGGATACGGGCCACTTCACTGGCCGGGACGGTCCGAACGGCCCGAAGAGGGAAGGGCACACCTACGAGAACTACTACCACAGCATTGAGCAGGTGGCGCCGATCGCTCCCTTCGTCCGCGCCAAGCTATACGTGCTCGACGACCGCGGAAAGGAGCGCTTCATCGATTACGACCGCGTCTTCCACATCCTGCGGGGCGTGCACTACAACGGCTTCGTCAGCCTGGTGTACGAGGGGAAGGAAGATGAGATGATGGCGATTCCGCGCGGGGCGCGCTTCCTACGATCTTTTTTGACAGCGTGAGATGACGTGGCGGTTGAATCTCCCGGTCAGGATCTAAGCAATCCCTCCGGCCTCGCGATGCAGCGTTGCAAGGAGAGGCAGCTCTCCGCCGGTTCGATTGGTGAGAAGACCTCGTTGTATTCTTAACTTTGTGAAGATCAGGAAACTCCGTCAAGCTCCCGTCAGACCACTTCAAGCGCATTGACCCTGTCGTTGCAGATCGCTTGAATAAAGAAGCCATCGACGTTCTGGCGTATCAGCGCCTGCCGTAAGACGCTATCGCTTCGGCGCCTTAGCCCTCCCCAGCTTCCCCGGATTCAGAAACACGTCCAGCCGCGGCGCGTTCCAGTTGTAAGTCTTGTCCAGGATGTCCAGCAGGCCGTCGCCGTTCAAATCGGCCAGCTTCGAATCGTGATTTTCGATCCCGCGCTGGAACTCGACGGTCTCGAACTTTCCCCGGCCGTCGCCGAAGAAGATCCACATTCGGGGGTTGGGATTGTCTGGCTGGGCGGCCTTGGTCGTCCACTTCGCCATCTCCGCGCAGAAAATATCCAAGTTGCCGTCGCCGTCGATGTCGCCAACGGCCAGCGAGTGGCCATGGTTGACGTCGAACCCGAGAAGATCGTGGCTCAGCCACTCCTTGCCGGACCATTCGTACCACTTGATGCGTCCCGGCCGGTCGCCGGCCACGAAGACGACTTCGGCCCAGCCGCCTTTCTTCAACTGGCCGGCCGCGGCGCGGGTGAAGCGCTGCGAATCGTCGATCACCTCGGGAGCGAACTTCCCGTTTCCGATGTGACGGAACCACCGCCCGCCGCCAATGATGTCTTCCTGCCCGTCCGCGTCGACGTCAGCCTTAGCAAGACCTTCATGCTCTTCGCCCGATCCCCACGTGTAGATCGTTTCGGCCGGCCAGGATCTGATCTGCCTCACCTTGGGCGGCGGCACAAAGCGGAGCAAGCTCCTCGCGCCCTGGTTCCACGTGATCAGCTCCGGCTTCCCATCACCGTCGAAGTCCCCGACCAATTGGTCGTGATGCTTGTTCTCGCCGGAGATCTTAATTTCGCGGCGCACCCACGGCTTGCGTTGATCGAAGCGCGGCGACGGGTTCTCCCACCACCAGATGCGGTCGCTGGACCCATCGCCGCCGAAGATAAGATCCAGATCCCCATCGCCGTCTACGTCGAACGCCGCGCCTCCGGCTTCAATCGGCAGCGTGTCGGCATCGACGAGATATTTCAGCCAGCCGGTGGGGACGCGCCGGTACCACAGCACCGACGGCCCCGCCCCGCGGCTGGCGATGACGAAGTCATTGACGCCGTCGCGGTCCAGATCAGCCACCAGCGCCGCGGTCTGCTGCGTCGACGGCCCGGGAGCCTCAATCTCGCCGCGCGTGCTGGAAAGGTCCTGCCATGCGGATGGCGTCCTGGCGGGCCGGACGACCGCCGCAAGGCCCACTACAACAACCAGGAACGTGACCACTCCGCCGCGCATGATTGCGTCAGGGCCGGATACCCTCCGCCGCCACCTTGATTCGATACAGGCCGGTCCGCGCCGTCAGGTAGAGCGTCTTGCCGTCGGCGTCGCCCCAGGCCAGATTGGCCGGCGTCTCGGGCGGCGCAATGGTTCCCAGGTGCTTACCCCCGGCCGAGAAAATCCAAACCCCGCCCGGCCCGGTGCAATAAAGGTTGCCCGCTTTGTCTATTTTCATGCCGTCCGGCAACCCGTCGGCGGTTTCCCTGGTGACGTCGAAGAACACCTTGCCGTTGGCGATCGTGCCGTCGGCCTTCACCTCGAATTTCATCCAGATCTTGCGCGCGGCGTCGGAGTTGCCCACGTACAGGAACTTTTCGTCCGGCGAGAAGACGATGCCATTCGGCCGGGTCATGTCCTTATTCAGCAGTTGTAGTTTGCCGCCGGACAGACGATAGATGCCGTTGAAAGTCAGCTCCTTCTTCGGATCGGCGTCTTCCTTCGGGAAGCCGTACGGGGGGTCTGTAAAATAAAGATCGCCGTTCGATTTATACACGGCATCGTTCGGGCTGTTCAGACGCTTGCCTTCGTACTTCGCCGCCAGCACCGTCAGCTTGCCGTCTTTATCCAGGCGCGTCACGCGCCCGTTTCCGTGCTCGCAGATGGTCAGGCGCCCCTGTTTATCCAAGGTCAATCCGTTCGACCCGATGAAAGCCCCGGCCGGCGCGTCGGTTCCGTCGTAGCCCGAGGGCTTGCGGAACGGCGTCACTTTTCCGTCCGGCGTCCACTTGAAAATCGTATTGGCCGGAATGTCGCTGAACAGCAGATACCCTTGCTTGAACCAGATGGGTCCCTCGATGAACTGATACCCGCCGGCCAGCTTTTCGATCTTTGCCGAGGCGGGCACCAGCGCGTCCAGCCCAGGGTCCACGCGGATCACTTTGCCCACGCCTTGCGCCTGCCCGTTCCCGGACATCAAGAAGCCTCCTGACAATACCAGTGCGGTGAGATGAAATTTCATGAGAGAATTCTACATCGTTGGAGGGACAACCGCGATGAAGCTCGCCGCCTGCATCACTCTCGCCGTCTGCATCATTCTTGCCGCTACAGCCGCCGGACAACAATTGCCGGTAGTGGCCGGAGTGGAACACCAGCCCCTGGCCGCGCAGGTGATCCGCCTGCTCGATTCGCTCGACTACCTGGGCGAGCCGCTGCCTCCGGCCGAGGCAGCGGAACTCCGGCGCCTGGCCGGCGTGTCCGGCAACAACGCCGAAGCCGTGGCCGCTATCCAGAAGATCCTCGACCCGCACTGCCTCATCGGCGTCAACATCAACCCCGAAAGCCGTGTGAAGCTCCAGGAAGGTCCCGCCAAGCCGGAGCTGGCCGAGCAGGGTTGGCGCACTTTCCTGGTGAAGGTGCAGAACGAAGCCGGCATTACGCCGGTGCTGGCCGTGGACAGCCCCAACGCGGGAACCTGGTTCAACACCAACCAGGGCGGCATCGACCGGCGGTTCCTGGACCTGCAAATGTATGACAAGCAGCCGATGCGCCCGCGCCTCTCCGGCCTGGAGCTGGAGTACCGCATTCTGCAGATCTACGCCCGCACCGCCGGCCGCCGCGAAGCCAAGATCGCCTTCAACGTCGGTCAGGGCACCCAGGATCTGGGTTTCCGCAATGAGCTGGATCTACTGTTCACCGCCAAGCCCGCGTCGAAAGTCACTTTCCGAGTGCTGGATTTCGACGACAGCCCGACCACCGGCTCGTTTCTGATCCGCGATGCGCTGGGCCGCGTCTATCCTTCTCAGGCCAAGCGGCTGGCGCCCGATTTTCCGTTCCACCCGCAGGTCTACCGCGCAGACGGCGAAAGCGTTTTGCTGCCCTCGGGCCGCTACTCCGTGGAATACACGCGCGGGCCGGAGTATCGCAAGAAGACCCAGACTGTGGAGGTGAAGAACGAGCCCCTCACGCTGACCTTCCGCCTGGAGCGCTGGATCGACCCGGCCAAGCTCGGCTGGTATTCCGGCGATCACCACATCCACGCCGCCGGTTGCGCGCACTATGAGCGGCCCACCGAAGGCGTCTATCCGAAGGACATGATGCGCCATATTCTGGGCGAAGATCTGAAGGTCGGCTCGGTGCTGACCTGGGGCCCCGGCTGGTATTTCCAGAAGACCTTCTTCGAGGGCAAAGACAACGCGCTGTCCACTAAGGACTACCTGATGCGCTACGACGTGGAGGTTTCCGGCTTCCCGTCCAGCCATACCGGCCACATCTGCCTGCTGCAGCTCAAGGATCAGGATTATCCCAACAGCAAACGCATCGAAGACTGGCCGAGTTGGGGCATCCCGGTGTTCCGCTGGGCCAAATCGCAGAACGCGGTCACTGGATTCGCGCACTCCGGCTGGGGCCTGGCGATCAAGGACACCAACCTGCCCAGCCTGGAAATGCCGCCCTTCGACGGCATCGGCGCTAACGAATTCATCGTCGGCGTCACGCAGAACCTGGTGGACTTCATTTCCACCGTGGACACGCCCTATAACTACGAGCTCAACATCTGGTATCACACGCTGAACGCCGGCTACCGCACGCGCATCAGCGGCGAGACCGATTTCCCCTGCATCTACGGCGACCGCGTCGGCCTCGGCCGCAGTTACGTGCGGCAAACCCAGCTCAACTATCAGGACTGGGCCTATGGCATTCGCGCCGGGCGCAATTATGTGTCGGACGGGAAGAGCCACCTCATCGACTTCCGCGTAAACGGCGTACAGATGGGCGAAGGCGCAAGCGAAGTGAAGCTGGACCGCGCGGGGAAAGTGAAGGTCACCGCCCAGGTCGCCGCCCTGCTGGACCCGTCGCCGGACGAGAAAATCCGCGGCCTGCCGGTGGACCAGAAGCCGTTCTGGGAGCTGGAGCGGTCGCGGATAGGATCGTCACGCCGGGTGCCGGTCGAGCTGATCGTCAACGGCGAGTCCGTGGCGCGGCAGGAGATCGAGGCTGACGGCGTACTGCGGCCGATTACGTTCGACGCGGAAGTCGCCAAGAGCAGTTGGATCGCGCTACGCATCCTGCCGTCGTCGCACACCAACCCGATCTGGGCGATGGTGGGCACGAAGCCGGTGCGAGCGTCGCGCCAGAGCCTGGAATGGTGCCTGAAGGCGGTCGATACCTGCTGGCAGCAGAAGGCCCCCCGCATCCGGCTGGAGGAGCGCGGCGAGGCCGAGCGCATGTACGAGGTCGCCCGCCAGGAGTATCGCAAGCGGTTGGCTGAAGTGGAGTAGGCGTCAGCCTACTCGTGGATGGAGTTTCTACCGTTGCTGCGGCAGGCCTTTGGTCAGCCCGCCTTCAAGAGACCACAGCCCTGCTCTGGCAGGCTGGCTCAACGCAAGATCCCCGTATGGCCCAGCGAATACCGCCCCGGCTGCGGCCAGACACACAACCCGTGCGGTCCCCGCCCGACCTTGATCTTGGCCAGCAGCTTCCCGTCGGACGTGTCAAACGCGTAAACCACATGGTGGTAGCGGCCGGCCAGCCAAAGCACCTTGCCGTCGGCGGAGACGCCGCCCATGTCCGGGCTTCCTCCGCCCGGGATTGTCCACCGGGTAGCCACTTTCCGCGTCGCCATCTCGTTCAAAGAAACAGTCCCCTCGCCGCGATTCGACACATACATGAATTTTGAGTCCCGGCTGGTGTAGAGGCCGTGCGCCCCCTTGCCGGTCGGGATGAAGCCGATTACCTTAAACGCTTCTCCATCAATCAAGTGGACGCCATTCGCGTCCATGTCGGCGACGTAAAAGACCTTGCCGTCCGGCGACAGCTTGATGTCCTGAGGCATGCCCCCGCCGGGTGTCTCTAAAACGCCAACAACCTTCTTCGCCTCCACGTCCACCTTGATCAGTTGCGACGAAAATTCGCAGGTCGCGATCAGGTAGCGCCCGTTCATTGAGAAATCGACGTGATCCACCCCCCGGCATGGCACCGCCAGCGCTTTCACCACCTTGAACGTCTTGGGGTCGCGAAAGTCCAGCCGCCGTTTCCGTTCCGCCACCACCATGGCGAACTTTCCGTCGGGCGTGTAGTACATGTTATACGGATCGTCCACGGGCACGGTGCGGCCGGGCTTCGCTGTAACCGGGTCGATCTCGATCAGCCGGTCATTCAGGTCGTTCAGCACCCACAGCGTCTTCAGGTCGTAGGAGGGCGTCACGTGCTGGGGCTGCTTTCCCACGGGGAAATGCCCCACAACCTGAAAGGTAGCCGGATCAATGACATCCACTGTATTGCTGCCGCTGTTGGGCACATAAATCCGGGAGAGCTGGCCGGCTGTGGCCGGGTTCATCTTGCCCACCGCGGTCTCTGAATACAGATTCCTCGGATCCAGAACCGGCGGCATTCCCGGGAGTGGATCTTTCAAAAGCTCCACGGATTCGGCCGCGCGGGTGGTCCCCTCTTCATGAGAGCAGCCGGCCGACAGCGCGGCCATCAGGATCACGAGGGTAGTTGAATAGTGCATCAAGGAAGGGGGGCCCCCAATCAAGTCTCTTTCCAGGGTACATTAGTAGGGTAGTTACCTGAGTTATGCCGGGCTTCCTCCAGCGCGTGGCTTCCGTGAAAGTCATTGCCGTCGGCTTGGGTATTTTCACTCACATCCCCGCTCCGGCGGTGGATTCCGCTACGGCCACTCCTGAAGTCCGCTCTCGCGCCCTCACCAACTTCTTCCGCAGATACCAGTGTCCCATTGACCAGCTTTCGCCCAACTTCATCCAAGCCGCCGACCGGCATGCCCTGGACTGGCGCCTGCTTCCGGCCATCGCCATGGTCGAGTCCACTGGCGGAAAATACGCCCGCGGCCGGAACATCTTCGGCTGGAAATCAGGGCAAGCCAAGTTCCAATCGATCTCGGATTCCATCGACTTTGTCGCCGGGCAACTGGCGCGGTCGCCAAGGTATGCCGGTAAGGACTTACGGTCGCTCCTGGCCACATTCAACCCCGCTCGCAAGGAGTATCCGGACAAGGTGATGGTTTGGATGGCGCGAATCGCCCCCGCCCAGTAGAATGGCTGGTGGCCTGGAGCAGCCTCATCGCACCAAGGACGTAGGGCCTACTTTCCCTGCCTGAGGATCCGGCCGGACATCTCGCCGCCATGATCTTTCCCGTCCCACGTGCCGGCGTACCGGTCCCCGTAGATCAACAGTCTTACGGTAAAGCTCCCCATGCCGGGTACGTCGACATCAGTCAGTTGAAGCACCGGGGTATCGCCGGCCCACCGCACCGTGATCGGCACCGGCACCGTGACGTCGCGCGAGCCATACCGGATTCGAGCCTGGATCAGCCACTTGTCCCCGGCGATTTTCGACACCTTCTCGATATCGTAGCGATCCTCTTTCACCCCTTCGCTGCGCCTTTCGGAAAAATGCCCCGCCAGCGTCGAGCCGGTAAGCTTCTCCGAGAACTGCCGCTCCAGCGTCTCCTGGGCCGGATCCTTCCGGCCGCAGGACGCCAGCGCCAACGCCACTCCCGCCAACAAAAATAAGCGTCTCATTGGAACGGCTGCTTGATAGTGATCTTCACCGGAACACTGCAAACCGGCGTATCGGGTTGGGCCGAGGCAAAGCCACAGACCAGCACTTCCGTGGTCATGGCCGGAAGATCGCCCGGGATCAGAATATTGATTTGGACCACGCCGAGCAACCCCGGCGCGAATCCGGACCAGGCCGGTGCGAAAATGCGGTCGTGCAGTTTCACCTGCACGGGTCCGGGAGTTGGCGCGATCACGCCGGTAGCGTAAATGATCAACGCTCCGCCGATGTCCGCCGGATTCGTCTCGCTGTTCGGCGTGTAATCGATGTTCAGCACTCCGTTGGGGAAGATGGCCGGCGCGATTTCCGCCAGTTGCACCGCCACTGGCGCGCTCTTCTCGCCGTCCACCGTAACCTCCAGACTGGCCGACGTCTTGATGCCAAGCGCGGGCGGAACCTGCACTTCGATGTGGTCCGCGGCGGAAGAGAGCACAACCGCCGCGATTCCATCGAACGTGACGCCCAGGCTCTTGCCGCCGAAGCCGGTACCGGTGATCTGCGCGAGCGACCCCGGCGCCACAACGATGGAAACGACGCGGGCCAGGTTCGCGATCTTCGAAATAATGACCTTGGGCTTGGGTGGCAGCTCGGGCAGTCCCTTCACCTCCAGCCTCACGGGCAGCGTTTTCAGACCCGAGGGTCCGGAATCGATGGTCAAGGTGGCTTCCCAGATGCCGGGCTGCACCTTCTGCGGAAGCACGTCGATGCGCACCGTCCCGTTGTTGACGCCGGATTGTGGATCGATGGCGATCCACCCCGAGCCGGTCTTATAAGAGATGGACGCCGTCCAGTTCAGAATCCCGCCGCCGCCGTTCTGCACCTGGATGTACTTGTACTGCGGCGCCGAATCCACCAGGGCCGCGTAATCCAGCACCTGCGAGGCCACTACGACCAGCTTGGGGAAATAGGCGGCGTCGCAGTCGCCAAGGTACTGGCAATCCGAAGGAGGCGCCACCGGGACAAAGCGGGGAATCGGCGCGGTGGTCGAAGCGCCGGACACGGTGGAAATCGGACCCAGCGAGAGTTCCTCCCGCGCGATGACGCTGGTTCCGTCGGTAATGGGCGGCATGCCAAGGAACGTTGGGATCTGGGCGCTCTGCGGGGCGCCGGAGCTGGTGGCCATCACTTCATACACGGCAACGCCCGACCCGCTGGTCAGCGTCACCTCGCGCGCCGCCACGAACGGCAGCGTGCCGGAATTGGGCTGGGGCGTAAACACCGGAGTTCCACCGGCGCCGTTCGCGTCGGCGCCTTGCACCAGCGCCAGCAGCAGAGATCCGGGGTTGCCGGGAGTGTACTTGCCGGACGCCTGCGGCAGTCCCATGTCGCCGCCCGATGTGGGCTCGGTGCCGTTGGTCCCCACCACCACTTCCGGCGTGAACAGCCGGGCCGTGGCCGGGAAGCCGGAATAGCGAATCACGATCCGCGTACCGTTGTCCGTCGTCGCGTCTTTCACTTCGAACGCCTTGGAGAATCCTTCCGTAACGCGCGTGGTGAAGAAGCGCGTCTTGGCGGCAAAAAGATTCGGCACAGTAATCGTGGACGGCAGCGCCGAGCCCGTGCATCGCACGCCGGCCGAGGAGTAATTGGCCAGCAGCGCCCGCTGAGGATACGCCACAAACCCCTGGCTCGGAGATAAGGGAATGGTCGCGGATGCCACCGCCGAGATCGGCTGTTCATTGCCGACGCCGTTTTGCGATACCGCCGCGCGCAAGTTTGAGATCTTGTATGAAAACCTGCCCGACGCGGGGACCGTCACCGTGATCCCAGGGAACACCACCGAGTTCGCGGAAACGTACCGCGCGATAATCCCGGCAGGAACAAACCCCAAGCCTGTGTCGGACGACAGCAGGACATCCAGGGTTCCCTGGTCCGTTAACCGGTTCGTCACATTGATGCCCAGGAACACCGTCAGGTTAAACGTAATTGTCGCCCCCGGCGTCCCCGAACAATTCACAAAGATGTCGCCCACTCGCTCCGTCAGGCTCTCCGACCGCACCACGACCGCGCCCGCCGACATTTGGCACGTCGCCACCTGCTGAGCCAGCGCCGGCGTCGCCAGCGCCGCCAGGCTCCCCATCACCAAGAAAAGAATCCGAGATCTCCGCATTGTCCCCGCCTTCCCCGCCCGCGCCAGGGACAGGGCCTCGCGAAAATGGGCCTTTTCCCCAGTACAGGGTAACTGACGCGCCTTGCCGGCCTGAAGAGCCACCGGTAACGGGCTGTCTCTATTATGCGTGCTTCCACGTCACGGCGTGGAACCAAAAAAGAGCCGACGGAACCTTTGGCAAGTGTGGTGCGTATGAGCATTTGATCATGAATAACCACCGCAAAAAGTCCCGGCTGTGGCTATGGATTGTCCTCATCGTGGTTGTTACCAGCGGGGCCGGCTTCTTCGGCCTGAAAGCCATCAGCAAGGGGTCCGTCAAAATCGATCCGGAGAAGCTCGCCAAAGCCGAGCGGGGAGACCTGACGCGCTCCGTCGTCGCGACGGGGAAAATCGAAGCCATCACCAAGGTCGAGGTCAAATCCAAGGCTAGCGGTATCATCTTGCGCCTGCCCGTGGACGTGGGCGACGTGGTTCGCCAGGGCCAGGTGATCTGCGAACTCGACAAGAACGATCTGCAGCCGCGCGTCAATGAGGCCCGCGCCTCCGTGGCGGCGCTGGAGGCGGCCGTCGCCAGCTCAAAAGCCGAATTCGAGCGCTACAAGATCGAAGCCGCCGGCCCGGACGTTCCGTTTCTCCTGCGGGACATGGAGCGCGCCCGGAAAATGTTTCGCGACGGCCTGATCGCGCAAAACGCCCGCGATGACTCGGAAAAGAACTATGAGATGGCCCTCAATCGCCAGCGCTCGGCGACCGGCAATCTCGGCGTCGCCCGGGCGTCCATCGCCAAGGCCGAAGCGACGCTGGAGCAGTCCCGCGCCGTGCTCGCCCGCGCCGACGAGGACCTGCGCAACGCCACCATCGTTTCTCCGATCGACGGCGTGGTGCTGTCGCGCGACCGCGAGCCAGGCGACGCGGTCAGCTCCATTCTCACCATGGGTTCCGGCGCCACGCTGATCATGACGCTGGGAAACTTGAGCCAGGTGTACGTGAAGGGTAAGGTCGACGAAAGCGATCTCGGTAAGGTCTACCTCGGCCAGCCTGCGCGCATCACGATCGAATCGCTCAAGGATCGCAAGTTCACCGGACGGGTGACGAAGATCGCTCCAATGGGCGTGGAGAAAGACAACGTCACTACGTTTGAAGTCCGCGTCTCCATCTCCAACGAAAGCGGGCTGCTGCGCGCGCTGATGACCGCCAACGCCGAAATCATCCTGGAGGAAAAGAAAGGCGTGCTCACGGTTCCCGAGAGCGCCATCCTCTATAAGAAGGACAAAACCGCTCAAGTAGAAGTCCCCGATCCGACCCTGGAGAAAGGCCGCCGCCGCATCGACGTCGCGACCGGCATCAGCAACGGCTCCCGGACCGAGATCCTGAAGGGCCTCCGCGACGGCGAGCAAATCATCCTCCAGTGACGTAACCTGACACAGGCGTTCCCGCCCCTGTCGTCGGCTAGACCCATGGAACTCTTCCGCCAAGTCGCCGCCAACCTGCTGCGCAACAAGCTGCGCAGCCTGTTGACCATGGCCGGCATCGCCTGGGGCGTCGCCTCCATCGTGCTGATCGCCGCCATGGGCGACGGCTTCCGCCTGGGCCAGCGAAACAACATGAAGAGCCTCGGCGAGAACATCGTCATGGTGTGGGGCGGGCGCACTGAGAAACAGGCTGGCGGCCAGCGAGCCGGCCGGCGCGTCCGCCTCACCTACGACGACGTGAAGGACATTCGCTCCGAATGCTTTCGCGTCAGCCAAGCCACCCCGGAGCTGATCGGCGAGGCGCGCGCCGCCACGCCTTTTAACGCCGGCACCTTCGAACTGCACGGCGTAGAGCCGGACTTCGCCCGCATGCGCACCATCCCCATCGACGCCGGACGCTTCCTTACCGAGGACGAGCAGGCGCAAGCCTCCCGCGTCTGCGTGATCGGCAATAACGTCCGCAAGCAGCTCTTCGGCCAGCGCGCCGTCTCGCTGGGTGTCGAAATACGCATCAACTCGCTGCCCTACCGCCTGGTCGGCTTCATGAAGGAGAAGAACCAGAACTCCAGCTACTCCGGCCGCGACGCCGACCAGATCTGGATTCCCTACTCCGCCATGGTGCGCGATGTGCCGCCCAAGGACCCCAGTTGGACCGAAGGCATCCTCTCCAATCTGATCTACCAGCCGCGCGACATCAACGATTGGGAAGCCGCGCAAAAGCAGGTCCGGCGCGTGCTGGGCCGCAACCACCGCTTTGAGCCCTCCGACGACGGCGCGGTGCGCATGTGGGACACCGTCGAAAACGCTCAATTAGTCGACAGCATCTTCATTTCGATGGGAGTGTTTCTGGTGACCATCGGCGTGGTCACGCTTACGCTGGGCGGCGTCGGCGTGGCCAACATCATGCTCGTCTCGGTCACCGAGCGCACCAACGAGATCGGCGTCCGCAAAGCGCTGGGAGCCACGCGCCGGCGTATTTTGGTCGACTTCTTCCTGGAAGGCGTGGTGCTCGCTCTGATCAGCGGCGCCACCGGCTGGCTCTTCTCCTGGAGCCTGGCCGCGGTGGTCAACTCGTTTCCCATGCCCGAGATGTTCGGCGGCCTTCCCGTCCAGCTCTCGACCACGCTGTGGTCGTTCTTCGCCCTGGCCGTGACCGCCGTGGCGAGCGCCATCTACCCGGCCTGGCGCGCCGCCAACCTGACGCCGGTGGAAGCGCTGAGGTTTGAGCGATGAGGCTGGCGTCTCTATTTCATGAAGCCGCCCAGGCTCTGAAATTCAACCGCCAGCGCAGCCTGATCACCATGGCCAGCCTGGCCTGGGGCGTCGCCTGCTTCGTCATTCTTTACTCCTACGGCGAGGGCTTTGAGCGCGCGCTGACCACGGCGTTTCAAGCCGTCGGCCAGGATTTGGTCCTGATGTTCAACGGGCAGACCTCTTCGCAGGCGGGCGGCGAACGCGCAGGCCGCAAGATCCAGATGCGCGTGGAGGACGTCGAAGCCATCCGCGAAGGCGTCCTCACCCTGATGGCCATCTCCCCCGAGGTCCTCATCCGCCGGCCCAACATCGTCTACGGCTATCGCACACAATCCACCGCCGTGCGCGGCGTGCGCCCGGCCTACGGCCGCATCCGCAACATGACGATTTCCGGCGGACGCTGGCTGAACGACGAGGACGACCGCCAGAAGCAGCGCGTCGCCGTCATTGGAGCCAAGCTCGCCGAAAAGCTCTTCGGCGAGATTCCGCCCGAAGGCGAAGAGGTCCGCGTCAACGGCATGCGCTTCACCATCGTCGGGACGCTCAAGACCAAGACGCAGATCTCCAACTACAACACGCCCGACAATGAGTGCCTCTTCATCCCCTACGAAACGGCTGGCATGCTGCGCGACATCAAGTACCCCGACTATATCGTCTGGTCGCCCGTCTCGCCGCTGTTCCGCGCCGAATCCGTGCGAAACGTGCGAGCCACACTGGCCCGCATCCACAATTTCGCTTCCAACGACGACCGCGCCGTGCAAATCCTCGTCTTCAACGAATTCATGCGCATGATCTCCCTGATGTCGGCCGCGCTGCGTGTGCTGCTGGGTTTCGTCGGCACGCTCACGCTGGCCATCGGCGGCGTCGGCCTGGCCAATATCATGCTGGTCTCGGTGACGCAGCGGACCCGGGAGATCGGCGTGCTGAAATCGCTCGGAGCTACCAACCGCGCCGTTCTGTGGCAGTTCCTGCTGGAAGCGCTGGCCATCGTCACCGCTGGCGGCTTGCTTGGCGTCCTCTGCGGATGGGGCGTCACCGCGCTGCTGCAAACGCTGCCGTTTCTGGGCCCTCTGTTCAAGGACACCTCCGGCTCGGGCGACATCCACCTGGAGATTTCCGGGTTCGCGGTAGCGACTTCCACCCTCATGCTGGAGGTCGTCGGGCTGATCGCCGGCCTGCTGCCCGCCATCAAGGCCGCGCGACTGGACCCGATCGAGGCCCTGCGCTACGAGTAGCTCCGTCTAACCTCAAATAAGTTGGACTATGCATTTCGATATAGAGCGCGAATATATGGCGTTTTTGGATAGCACACAACTTTCGGATACGCGTGATTCGGGCGCCAACCGTTTTTCGATCGGATAAGCGAAGCTGCATAGGGCTCCAGGATCTGGACCTATAATTTGGATATGTTCAAGATCGTAATCACCGGCGCAAGCCGCGGAATTGGTTTAGCGACTGCGTTGGAATTGGCCCGGGCGGGGCAACAAGTAGTTGCAACGATGCGCAACCCCGCCGGTTCTCCCGAACTGGGTGAGCAGGCAGCCAAGGAGAGCCTGCCCATTCGTATCGAGACGATGGATGTGGACTCCGATGAGAGCGTGAAGCAGGCGTTCGGCCGGATACTGGCACAAGGGCCGGTGGATGTATTGGTGAACAATGCGGGCATTGAGCGGACGGGCGCGATTGAGGAGACGCCGCTGGTCGATTTCCATACCTGCATGGAGACGAACTACTTCGGGCCCATTCGATGCATTCAGGCCGTGGTGCGGCCGATGCGGGAGCGCGGGAGTGGCGCAATTATCAACGTGACGTCAGTCGCCGGGAAGATTTCCCTGTCGCCGTTTGGGCCATATAGTGCCTCGAAGCATGCGTTGGAAGCCGTGAGTGAAGCCTTGGCGCAGGAACTGCGGGCGTTTGGCGTGCGAGTGGCGATTGTGGAACCCGGCATCATAGATACGCGCATGGCCCGGAATATCGAGGGCATGGCGAGCTCGAAAGTGTATCCGTAACTTCGGCGGTGCGCCGCGTTGTTCGAGGGGACGATGGCAGCCGGAGCGGGCCAGCCTGAGGTGGTGGCCCAGAAGGTTAGGGAGATCGTCGAATCCGGAACGTGGCAGTTGCGGCATCCGGTGGGTCCCGATGCGGCGCCGTTCCTTGCCTGGCGAGGGTCAATGAACGATGAAAACTGGATCCAATGGAGTGCTCAGAGCGACTCCGACTGGTTGAAGGCCGTGAAGGCGGATTTCGGCATGGATTTGAAGCTCGACTAGGCTGGGCAACAAAAGCCCTACCGGTTGGCCGGATAGTGTTATCAAGGGCGCGGTTGCCGACGTGGTGACGGCTCATGCGGGCAGCTCAATCGAGACCAAGGCCGCAGACCGGGCGCCGTTCTGCCGATGACTGCCCGTCAGCTCAGCCGGTCAAGATACTGCTTCACGAAATCGCAGCCCACCTCGGCAATGTAGGCGTCGGTCAGGCGCTTTGTGATCGGACCGGGCGCCCGGCCGTCGCCGATCCTGGCGCCGTTGAAGGTGCGCACGCCGGCGATGCAGAGGCTCGTGGAGGTCAGGAACATCTCTTCGGCGTTAGCCGCGTCGAAGAGATCGATGTCGCCTTCAATTACTGAAATGGCGAGCTTGCTTGCGAGATCGAACGTCATCTGGCGGCTGACGCCGGGAAGGACGTAGCGCTCGCTCGGCGTATAGAGCTTGCCCTCGCGCACCACAAAGACGTTGCAGCCGATTCCTTCGGCGAGATTTCCGTTGGCGTCCAGCAACAGCGCCCAGCCATCCGGATCGTGCGCTTTCACCGACTGCTCCGCGACGATCATGTTCAGGTAGTTGTGCGTCTTCGCGCGTGGGCTGAGCATGTCCGGCGCGATACGGCGCTGCGCGGGCGTCCACACGTCGAGACCGTCGCGGAACTGACGCGCGCGCGCCTTGAGCGGCAGCGGCGTGCATTCCACAACTACGTTTGGACCGCTGTGCTCGGGCACTTCATCAGCGATCGGATCGACGCCGCGGCTGACGCGCTGGCCGATCCACCAATCGCCAGCCGCGGCGCGCAGATGTTCGTTGCGCGCCACGATCTGCTCTGACACGTCGATCATCTCCTGCGGACTCATGCCGGGATCCAGACGCAGATAACGCAGCGAGCGATAGAAGCGGTCAATGTGCTCTTTCAGCCGGAAGGCGCGGCCGTTAAACGTGCGCGTCATGTCGAAGGCGCCGTCGCCGTACTTCCAGCTCCGGTCGCGGAACGAGATCAGTACCTGGTTTTCGGGCATAAACTTTCCGTTGAACCAGGCGAGGCGGGAATTGGCGGGCTGCGTCATGGGCGTCTCTGCTATCTTAGCCGTTCGTATCAACCTGGTGGGTGCGCACACGCCCTGGATGAGGTGGGCTAAAATCACTCCCCATAAACAATCTCGGTGTATCGCGACGGTTGAGATCCAGCCGAATGCCGAATGGGCTGACACAGTTGGCACAAGACACTTGACGAAACCGCACCGCTAAGTTAGGGTCGTGAAAATGCCCAAGCCCACGCTCCAGGAGCAATTCGGCCAGATCGACATCTATCTTTTCGACCAGCTTCTGAAAGGCCGCATCTCACCCGGAATGCGAATACTGGACGCTGGATGCGGTCCTGGCCGAAACATCGTCTACCTCCTGCGGGAAGGGTACGAAATTTACGGCGCGGACTCGGACGCGGAGTCCGTGGAAAGCGTCCGCTCCCTCGCCCGAATGTTCGCGCCCGCGCTTCGGGCGTCAAACTTTCGAGTCGAACCCGTCGAACATATGTCTTTCGACGATGCTTGTGCGGATGTGGTCATCAGCAGCGCCGTCCTCCATCTCGCCGGCGACGACGCGCAGTTCGAGTCCATGCTGCTGGGATCCTGGCGCGTGCTTAAGCCCGGCGGGCTCTTTTTCTGCCGCCTCGGGTCCACGATCGGCATGGAGAGCCAAGTGGAACGTATCCAGGGACGCCGCTACAGATCGCCGGATGGTGCGGAGCGATACCTGGTTGATGAAGCGATGCTCACCTCAATCGCCAAGCAGTTGGGCGGAGAACTGACGGACCCGTTGAAGACCACGGTTGTCCACAATCTACGCTCGATGACCACATGGGTATTGCGGAAGAATCTGCGCTGAAATAAGAAGGTATCGCAGCTCGATTCGTTCATCGATAGAAGGTGAACCGTCGTGCGCGCAATTGCTGAGACCTCCCTTGATGATCGGCCCTGGGGGGCGTGCCATCACTCACGGGTAGTACGACAATTACTCTGGTACGCACTTTTCCTGACCTGCTCGATGTCTTTTGCCATCCGGCGCGAAATCGAGATTCTTAACGGACTCGGGAAGGATAATGTACTGATGCTCCGTAACACAGGACGAATCCGTTTTTTGATCGGCGAAACTTGGCTCTGTCACCCGGATGCCACCCTCCGTAATGGATCGCCCTGGGCCCGCACGAAATCCTGGCGCCCGCCGGCTGCTCGACAAGATCGCGCCCGGGGGAGTCCGTTCCGGCAACGGGCAAATTAAATGCGGTTCGGTTGTGTTTCTAGCGTGCTGGAGGTCAATATGATTGGAAGATCGCGTGCCGTTCTCTTTGCGGCGGGCTTAGTGCTGATCGTGATATTGCTCGCCGGCGGCTGTCGAGATGGGCTTGCCGCGACGATGGCGACGGGGTATCAAGAAGCAAAAGATTGGCCGAGCCTTCCTCCGGGCGTCTCCCTAGGCGAAGCTGCCGGGGTCGCGACCGACGTGAATGGCCACGTGTTTATTTTCCATAGACCCGGGCGAGGGTTCACCCTCACGGCAACGACGAAGCTCACCGAGCCGACAGTACTCGAGATCGATGCCAATACAGGCAAGCTCATTTCGTCGTGGGGCGCGAACTTGTTTCTTGTGCCGCACGGCATTACCGTCGACGGGAAGAACAATGTTTTCCTGACCGACGTCGCATTGCATCAGGTTTTCAAGTTCACACACGATGGCAAGCTCATTTTCGCGCTTGGGGAACCAGGCGCCGGTGCATGGGATGCGACGCATTTCAATCAGCCCACCGACGTTGCCATCCGTCCGGACGGAAATTTTTATGTCTCGGACGGCTATGGGAACAGCCGCGTCGCGCTCTTTGACCGCAACGGAAAATGGTTGCGGGAATGGGGGAAGAAGGGATCTGGTGAGGGTGAGTTCAGCAATCCGCATGGGCTCGTGTACATGTCCGGCAGCACCGGCGTCCTCGTCGCCGACCGCGAAAACTCGCGCCTTCAGCTATTCGACGAAGTGGGCAAGTTCAAGCGTAAGTGGGCGGGTGCAATGGACGCTCAAACGACGGGACGCGTCTTTTGTGTTGACGCCGATTCCGATGGGTTCCTTTACGTCGGAATTCGCCGTGCCGACTACGATACCGAACACACCGGCGTTCTCAAGCTCGACCGCGATTGGAATATCGTCGGGTCCATCGGTTTCGGGAAACCCGGCGATCCAGTGTTCAACGCCGTTCACGATATCGCGGTCGGCCGTGACGGCTCAATTTATGTGGCCGAAACACGAACCAAACGGGTAGTCAAGCTCCGCCCGGTGAAGCCGTAAGAAAGACGATACTTCCTCAAAACATCGCGATCGGATTTACGGGGGGAGCGGTTCCGCTCGGAGTGGCGCCGCCGTCAGCATGAACTCCTGCCGATTGCGCGCCGCTGAAGAACACAGCGCCGTTGAGCCCGACTCCGCTCAGAATCTCGGAGCGCGCATTGATTCGGTTCTCCGGACTGTCTGCAAAGTTTCCCGGCAACTGCGCAAAGGAATCGGCTACCGTGAGCCGATCGGGCAAATCATGGCGACGCTCGGGTATGTTTTTTCCAGCGGGCCCAATGCACAATTGTAGACATGCGAGGGCTCCTCGCAATCTGTTGTAGCGAAAAGCACAGAGCAAGAGCACTAACGGCGGCACTTCAATCCTTCTACTTTCCTACGCGTGACTGTTGCCTTTGAGGACTATAGAAATGAAGAGCGAAAATAAAGAACAAATCAACGGCGCTCAATTCCCGGCGCCGGGAACCAAGATGAACTACAGATCCGAAGCCCTCGCCGCCCGTCTCGAGGCCGGCGCAACCGCATTGGCTGCATTTGCGGCGACGCTTTCCGAAACGGAGTGGCAGACGCGTCTTCCCGGGGACGGACGGAAGATTGGCGTGGTAGTACATCACGTTGCCAGCGTCTATCCGGTCGAGATCCACCTTGCGAGTTTGCTCGCCGCCGGCCAGCCAATCAGCGGACTTACCTTCGACGCCGTCGCTACCATGAACAGGGACCACGCGAATGAGAATGATAGCATTGCCAAGGAAGCTACCCTCGCTTTGCTGGCAACCAACAGTGCAGCGGCGGCCTTGGCAATACGTGTTTTTAGCGATGAGGAACTGGATCGCGCCGCGCCAGTGTCGCTCAATAGCGATGCCCCGCTCACCTGCCAGTTCATGCTTGAGGATCATGCAGTGCGCCACAGTTACCACCATCTTGCCCGGATCCGGGCGGCGCTTGGCCGTTAATCCGCTACCCGGATAAGGAATCTCGAACGCAAGAGGTGAGGCAACTTGGCCAACTCTATGGAGCACATCAAAACCGTTCTCGATCGAAATGCGAAAGCGCTTGAGCTGCGGCCATTCGTCGGCCAGGGGACGGCAGTGACCAAGGTGCGCCTGACCGATGGACTGGCGTGCCAGATCGAAGAGGGGGATTGGAAGCTGAAGGCCGACATGTCGGCGAAATCCGGCGGCGCCAATACTGGGCCGAATCCGGGTGTGCTTGGTCGTGCTTCACTTGGTAGCTGCCTGGCCATCGGGTATGCGATGTGGGCCGCGCGGCGCGGTGTTAAGATCCGCTCCTTAGAAGTCGAAGTGCATGCGGACTATGACACTCGGGCGGAATACGGGCTGGACGGTGTACAGCCGGGCTACCGTCAAGTGCGCTGTATCGTGAACGTGGAAAGCGACGCGCCGGCAGAAGATTTGTGGCGCGTTCTGGAGGAAGCGAACGCGGCCAGCTCCTATCTCCATGTCTGGCAAGATCCCCAGGACGTGCGTATTGACATTCGCGTGAAGGGCCGGGAGTAACCGGATGGAGGCGAAGCTGCAGCGGCGTATTCAGCGCTACGGTTGGGACAAGGCTTCCGCGGACTATGAAGAATATTGGAAGAAGCAAATAGAGCCAGCCCAGAAGCGGCTGCTCGAAATGGCCGCACTGCGACCCGGTGAGCGAGTTTTGGACATCGCCTGCGGTACAGGGTTGATCACTTTTCCGGCTGCGATGTCCGTCGGCGCACAAGGATCGGTTGTGGGGACTGACATCTCCGACAGGATGATTGAACGGGGTCGCGAAGAATCAGCGAAACAGGGTTTCACGAACGTTACGTTTCAGAGGGCCGATGCCGAGGCTCTGGATTTTCCGGAGAGTAGTTTTGATGCAGCTTTGTGCTCACTCGGCCTCATGTATGTGCCTGAACCCAAAAACGCCTTGCGGCTGGTGCGCCGGCTGCTGAAGCCCGGTGGACGAATGGTCGCGGCCGTCTGGGGGCAACGCGACCGCTGCGGTTGGGCGGGAATCTTTCCGGTCGTCGACGCCCGTGTGAAATCGGAGGTCTGTCCCATGTTCTTCCAGCTAGGAACAGGAGACAGTTTGCGGACGGCGATGGAGATTGCCGGCTTCACCGATATCAGCGTGAGCCGCCTGGCTAACCCTCTCCACTACGCCTCGGCAGAAGACGCGATCGGGGCGGCATTCGTTGGGGGACCCGTCGCGTTGGCTTACGCGCACTTTGACGATGATACCCGCGATGAAGCACACGCCGAATACCTGAGAACAATCCAGCCATACCGCCGCGGTGAAGGTTATTCAATCCCCGGCGAGTTCGTGGTGGCGCTGGCGGGGAAGAAGTAGCACTACCCCAGATACTCCTTCCAAGCCATCAGCCCCGTGCTGTTATGCTCCACCAGCGCGCGGTAGCCGTCGCGCCCCGTATTCGGATCGGTGAGCAAGTACCGGCCCACCCGCGCGATCGCCAGCACGTCGTCCACCGGCGCCTGCCAGTGTCCGGGCGCCCAGTCGATCGCGCTCGACACCACCGACGCGATCCCCTCCGCCACGCCGTCCGCCGTCACCATGTTGAACGACTCCGTGTAGCTGCACGAAATCAGCAAGTCCATCTGGCCGACGTTCTTCCGGTGGTTGTGCCACGACGTCCAGCCCGCCTCCACTACCCTCGCGTGACGGCTCACGGCGTACATTTCCTTGATCGCCCGAACGATGCACCCGCCGCCCTCCTCGCGCCCGGTGTTCACCCACAGTTCGAGATCGGTGTCCAGGTCCCGGCTGATGGTCAGGGCAGCGCCCGCGGCCGACATCAGATTTTTCAGCGGCCGCGTCGCACCGTACGCGCCGATGCGCAGCAGTCCGGAGCGGAACGCCGGCCGGTTCTGCGGGACCTGCTCGTCCAGGTAGTACAGGTTGGGCAGATGAGCGCACGGCACTCCGAATGTTTCCTGAACCCAGTCGACGAACTTGCGGCTGTTGCCCGCGATATGGAAATTCGCCGATCCTCGTTCCACCTCCATCCCCTCGCCGAAAAGCCGCACCCCGCCGGCGTCGGCCTGCAGAAATCCCACGTTGGAATGGCAGTTCACGGCGAACACCACCCTCGGCGCGCAATGCGCCAGCGACTGCAGATCCGCAGAAGGAATCCACGGCGCCGAGATCACCACATGGGTCACGTCGGGCTCCTCGGCCAGCCGCGCCCGCACTCCGGCCGGATTCACCACCGGCCAGACCCGCGCTTCGATCCCCGCGCGCGCCAGGACCTTCGAGGTGTTCAGCGCGGCCACGCCCAATCCGATGTGGCTGATGTTCTTCCCCGCCGCGAAGTTCTTATATACAAAGGCGACTTTCATTGCTTCCTCACTTGCCCCCGCTCACTTGCTCCACAAGTTGGCGCTCTCCAGAGCCGACCAGGCCTGGCGCATCCGTTTGGCTTTTTTTGCGTTGAACGTCCCGCGCTCCCCGTACTCCGCCATGAAGTCGTTCCACGCCGCGACGAATTCCGAGAGTCTCTCGTTCACCTGGCGCTGCTGTTCCAAGGCGGCACGGCGTCGCGCGGTTTCCATCCGCGCTGCATCCGCCCGGCTGGATAATTCCTCTAAAATACGTCCTGCCGCAGCTCTATTGTCTTTGATATCTTGGGAATAAAACCGGACGGAGAACCCCGCCCCAGCGGCGCAGATGAGTGCCAGCATGCGCGCAAAAGGAGAAAATACCACGGATTAACCTGACTCCTGAAGGCGAAAAGAGAATAGATTCCCCTCTCGGTTTCACCCTACCACGCCTGTCAAGCCCCCCTGCCCGCGAGCCCGCTCTGGCCGGATTCCCGCCGCATTTGCTAAGCTTCGAATGAGCGGGATGCAGCAGCTCGGACGCTACCAAATCGCCGGAGAACTGGGTCGCGGCGCGATGGGTGTGGTTTACCGCGCGTTCGATCCCAAAATCGGCCGCGAAGTCGCCGTCAAGACCATCCGCCTTCTTGACTTTACCGACCCCCGGGAGCGCGGCTATCAGCGCGATCGCCTAATGCGCGAGGCCCGCTCGGCCGGCAACCTCTCGCACCGCGGAATCGTCACTGTCTTCGACGCCGACGAGCAGGACGGCATCGCCTTCATCGCCATGGAGTACGTTCATGGACCCACGCTCGACCGCCTGCTCTCCGGTCCCGAGCCGCTGACCCCCCAGCGCATGTTCGCCATTCTCCGCGGCGCCGCCGACGGGCTGGACTATGCTCATCGCAAGGGAATCATTCATCGTGACATCAAGCCCGCCAACATCATGATCGACGAGGCCGGCGACGCAAAGATCACCGATTTCGGCATCGCCAAGGTCACCTCGCTCGATCAGCTCACTCACACCGGACTGATCGTCGGGACCCCGAACTACATGGCTCCGGAACAGGTGCAGGGCAAGCCTGTGAACGGCCGCGCCGATCAGTATTCGCTTTGCGTCATCGCCTACGAAATGCTCACCGGCGACAAGCCGTTCAGCGCCGAACAGATTACCACGCTCATCTACAAGATCGTCTGCGAGGAGCCCGAGCCGCCTGACCGTGTGAACCCGACCCTGGGCGCGAAGATCAATGCGACGCTTCTCAAAGGGCTGGCCAAAAGTCCCGAAGAACGCTACACCACCTGCGTTGGATTCGTCGACGCGCTGGAAGAGGCCTGCCTGAGCACCGTTGGATGGCAGAGCCTCCGCCGCGGTGGCGCGCAGAACCTACCCACGCTGACGTCGCGGATGGCGGTGTCTCCACACCAGTCCGGAAAAGGTTCCACGACTGAAGCGGCGGTCCCTTCGCCGGCGGTCACTCCGGCGCCTGAACCGGCCGCGAGTCCACCCATCGCGCACCTCGAAGCCGCCACGCCGGAGCGCCTGCCGGAAACGGCTTTGCCTCCGTTGCCTCTGCCGCCAGTGGAGCCGGCGAGGGCCGCCGAACCGCCGCCACAGCCCGCGGCGGGCCCGGTCCGGCTTCCCACGCCAATCCCCCGCGCCGAGCGTGCCACAAAGAAGACCAGCTTTCTTGCCTACTTCCTTCTGGCCGCGGTTTGCTTCGGTGGGATCGCAGGCGGCTACCTTGCTTATCGCGGCCGCGCCGTGCAGCCCGCTACCGACACTCCTCCCCCGGTCGCGGCCGAGACCGCGCCCAATGCCACAGTTCCGTCCGCGAAGGCCGAAACGAAAACGCCCGAGCTTCCCGCGCCCGAGCCGCCCCCTCCTTCCCCGGCCGAGCCACCGCAATCCGAATCCAAGGCCCCGCCTCCGCCGCCACCGGCGGAGCGAAAACGGCCTTCGCGGCCCGAACCTGCGCCCGCGGCCGATCCGTTAGATCTCACCGTCGCGACTGAACCGCAGGGCGCGCGCGCGGTCCTCGACGGCGACTCCTCGGCGGCCTGCGTTACGCCGTGCCGCATGAGGATCGAGCCCGGTCCCCACAGATTGAGCTTCACTCGCCCCGGCTTTCGAGACACCATGCGTGAAATCACGGTCAAGGCCGAGACCACGCGCCTGCCGGCGTACACGCTGGCGCCGGCGGTCGGCGTTCTGATGATCCAAAGCCAGCCCGATGGCGCCAATATCCTGATCGACAACCGGCTGCAGAGCCAGAAGACGCCCGCGCAGATCAATCTGCCCCCAGGCCGCTATCAGATTTCCCTTGAGAAGGGAAATCTGCGGGCTGTGCAGACGGTGGACCTCAAGGACGGCGCCCTGCACCATATGTCGCTCACACTTGCGCCCTGATATCCTCTAGTCGAAAGATTATGTTTGTAACCCGACGCTCTTTCTTCCGCGCGATCTCCGCCGCTGCCATGGCCGGCGCCGGCGGCGCCGCCGACCGTCCCAAGCAAAACATGGTGATGCGCTCGGCGCGGCCCTACGATGCCGAGATGGCGCTGGACGGTTTCGACACCTGGATCACTCCAATCGAGCGCTTCTTCGTTCGCACTCACGTCTACGAGCCGGCGGTGGATGTGGCCGCCTGGAGGCTGAAGGTGGGCGGCGAGGTTTCAAAGCCGCTGACCTTGACGCTCGACGATCTGAAAAAGATGCCGGCTGTCGAGACAGTCGGCGTTTTGGAATGTGCCGGCAACGGGCGCAGCTTCTACCGCCCCACTGTTCCCGGCCTGCAGTGGGAGCACGGCGGCGTTGGTAACGGCCGCTGGAAAGGCGTCCGCCTGGGCGATATTCTGCGCCAGGCCGGGGTCAAGCCGTCGGGCAAGAATGTTCTGCTGGACGGCGCCGACGTGCCCATCGGGACCATGCCCGATTTTCAACGCACGCTTCCCGTCAACAAGGCCCTTGCGCCGGAAACCTTGCTCGCCTACGAGATGAACGGCGAGCCGCTGCCCGTGGCCCACGGTTTTCCGCTGCGCGTCGTCGCGCCCGGTTGGGCCGGCGATTCCTGGGTGAAGTGGCTGACCAACATTCAGGTGATCGACAAGGATTTCGACGGCTTCTTCATGAAGACGGCGTACCGCTATCCGAATCGCACCGTCGCGCCTGGAACCCCCGTGGACGCCGCCGACATGAGCCCGGTAGAGGAATTACGGCCCAAGACCGTTATTGCCGGACCGGCCGAAGGTGCGCGCATCGCCGACGGCAGCGTCCGCATTCACGGCGTGGCCTGGTCGGGCGAGGCGCCGGTCGCCAAGGTCGAAGTGTCCACCGACAGCGGACGCACCTGGCGTCTGGCGACGCTGGGCCGCGACCGCGCCCAGTTCGCGTGGCGCATGTGGGAGACCACTTGGACGCCGTCGAATCCCGGCTCCTATCTCGTCATGGCCCGCGCTACTGATTCGGCCGGACGCACGCAGCCCTTCGCGCAGGATTGGAATCCGTCGGGTTACTTGTGGAACGTGGTGGCGCGGCGGCGGGTGGAAGTCGGGCCCGGCCCCGAACCCGCCGCGCCGCCGAAAGACGCCCTCGATTTTCCGGCAAACGTAAAATCCACCTGCCTGACTTGTCATGAAGGGGACGTCATCGCCGGCCAGAAGCTGACCCGCGGCCAGTGGGAGCGTGAGGTGGACAAGATGGTCCGTTGGGGCGCCAGCGTTAAACCGGAGGACCGCCCGGCTTTGATCGACTTCCTGGCCTCTCACTTCGGCATCCGGTAAGACAGGCGTTCTCGCCTGGGGTGTGCGACATAGAAGTGTAAATCAAGCCGCGCGGCGGGATTCCCAGTAAGTCTCGGAGCGACCATTGAGGCGGCAGCAGCGCAGGGCGATGATCGAGTTGGCGCCGCGGACGGTCCAGAACATGCCAGATTGTTTGAGGCGGGAGCCGATGACGGTTTTGCAGCCGGCTTCGATC
>JACXTT010001351.1_pt1 | contig 40967 bp, 43 predicted proteins | sample 9270951 | NCBI WGS metagenome assembly JACXTT01 (sample SAMN15532306, study PRJNA645909) | rock metagenome | isolation source: weathered quartz diorite | place: Puerto Rico | collected 2017-06-21
TAATCGCCGCGGTCGAATGGGGTTTGGAGTGCGGGATCTCGAAGTTCATCATCGAGACCAACCCGACCTGGATCGTGCGGATGATTCAACTTCATTTTCAGCCGATGCCCCTCGGCCTGCCGCGCACAGTTGATGGGCAGGACATCATCGCAGTGACAGTCACCTTCGATGGCCGGACCTTGGAACGGCTGCGCGAAATCCGGGGTAGCCGGCGCCGCGTCCTAACAGAATCACTCGAGCGGCCCGTACTGCTTCACGCCTGAGGCAGGCGCCAGAGGTTCCCATTGCCAACAGGCGGCGGCCCTGCGCCTCCGCCAGGCCATCACTCGCTGGAATTGCGAGGAGTCCTACGAAAATTGACCGTCCTCAGCCGCTGTCGTGCGCCCTGCCACCCGCACACCTGCTGGTAGCAGGGGACGATTTTTGGCGAAAGCTCGTTTTAGCTCCCAGGGCGAAGCGCGCGCCAGTACTGCAGGCTCGCCAGCGATGGCAAGGCCTACCTGCGCTTGAACTGGCAACGGCTGAAAGGCTGTGCGGACATGCCTTGGTCTAAAAGACTTTGAATACGTTTAGGAGAAGTATTTCGATGTGATTGGCGACAGCGTTTGTTCCTACCTTCAGAGAATTAGGATGCCCGCATCCATTTCGAAGGGTAAGGCATTTTCCAAGCTCTTGTCGAACATTCTTGCCGATAATTGATAACGCTGCGATCCGGTCGAGAAAGTCATTCTCTTTCATGCGTCCCAGATCATCTATTGTCTTCGCAGCCTTCCAATTCGCGTCGATTCTTTTGGCCTCGCTGTTGAAATCACTCAACTTGCGAGAGTGAACGTGATTGTAGAGCACAGCCATTGCGGCCAACCAGGACATGACGACTGCGGACCGATGCAGGTCGTATTCAAAGCACATAATGGCTTCTTCCACAAATGCCCGCGTATCGCGAACTCTAATGTTGGAAAGCTCAGCTCGAAGATCCTGGCGTACCTGAGCTGCTGGGACAGCAATCTTGGTGATACCAAGGTTACGAAGGTGCGCGCGGCCAGCATCGGTAAGTTCCCAACCAGTCGGCGCGCTGATAGCAAGCCCCTTACTCCTTCTGAGAGATGCGGAAGGGTTCCACCTGTCTGTAATCTTGAGGCCGCCCTCGTGTGCTCGAGACTTTAGGTCTTTGACCTGACAAGGTTGGTCAAACGTTGCAAGCAAAAGCAGCAGCTTGTTCTGCTGCGTGAGGTCTGCGCGATGCAGCCATATCTTGAGCTCATTGACATTGAGCAAGCAACTTCTCCAACTCTTTTCGTTCCCGTTGTGACAAGCCATACACGTCCGGAGCAAGCAGCCTCAAACGGTCCGCCCTCATAAGTACCTTTAATGAATTCGAGTGATTGTTGACGTAACTCGACCTGAAGAAAGATGTAGCAGCCTTCATTTCGTCCAGGATTTCTTGACGGGACAGCCGCTCTTTTTTCTGCACGAGGGTGAGATGGGTGGCAGCGGCAATGGCCAAATCGCTAGCTGACTTTGCTTTAAGCAAGTTTGCTATCGTAGTTGTCGAGTGTGCTATTTCCGGCGTTGTGGTTGAGCTCATCTCCTCTGTCGAATTATCGATCTGGAGCATGGAAACCGGACGCTGAAGCTCAACGCGCGACTCGACAATCCCTAAGATTTTGCCAACTGTCGGCATGATTTCTTCTTTTAGAAACTGAGCGCTGCCCTCGTATTCAATTTCAGCAACGCCCAGCTTGACGCAAAGGTGCGTCTTTTCATCGCTCATATGACACCTTTATAAAAGATTCGCGTTTCAGCCATTGATCATCGCTTCAACAGCTTTAATGCCGGAAACGGTTACTTTGTACGTCTTCCGCGCCTGCTGGCTTTTGCTACTTTTCCTAAGCTGAATGACAAGCGCAGGCTTTTGCCCCCTTAGGCTGTTCATTGCGACCGTTATGTTCTCGATCCTCTGCCCGAGGTGCTTCAGTTCCGCGTTCGCGCTTTGACCGTCGAAATCACCTTGGCCCTGACAAACCTGCAACCAATATCCCGCCACTAGAGCCATGTTTGCATTGCTGCTAGGCTGCGCGGCGTCAAAGAGCTCTGCAAACGATTCATATTCCTGGGCCTGAGACTGCTCCGGCTGTAAGGTCGCGTCGAAGTTGGCTTCGGTGTCGGCCGTCTCATTCTCGGATTCACTTTCCGGAGGGATGTTAAGCCGTGACATAATATATTTCATGACTCGGGCGCGCGCATCGTGATCCAGTGCCTCCAGAGCCGTATACACGGTCCTGATTGCCTCCAACTCCTCGTCTGGCTCGATGGTCTTGATATTCATATTCAGCACCTCTCCAGCTGACCAGCCGAGTAAGTGGGGACGGCAGTCTTGAAGTTCAAGTCGGCTTAGACATGAATTAAATGTTCCAATTAATACAAATTTCGCTTGACATTGCGTACGAATCGGCACGCCCTTCATGCGTCATCCCTCTGGCCTCTCACTAGAAAGGCCGCTTTGCTTTTGCGTACGCGCGGCAATTGTGCAAGCCTTAGCACGTAAGGGTCTTTACCGTGCGCCAGGGACGATACGATGCCGCAAACAAAATTTTGGGCCGAGCTGACTTCAAGCGATTTTCAGGCACGCGACATGGCGCGCACCATCGCGGTTTTGCCGGTTGCGGCAACCGAGCAGCATGGTCCGCATCTGCCGCTTGGCACCGATACGATGATCATGGAAAGCTATATCGCAAGGGTCAGCGCCCGGCTGCCGGATGCGCTTCCCGTATTATTTTTGCCGGTGCAAAATTGCGGGCATTCGATCGAGCACACGAGCTTTCCGGGCACGCTCAGCCTTTCGGCCGGAACGATCATTCGCGCCTGGACAGAAATTTGCGAATGTGTGCGAAGGAGCGGCTGCCGCAAGCTCGTTCTTCTCAACGCGCATGGAGGCAACAGCTCGGCGCTTGATTTGATCGCGCATGACCTTCGCGCACGCCTAAACATGCTTTCCGTGATTGCCTCGCGGAGTCGTTTTGGCGCGCCCGACGGGCTTTTTTCCCCGCATGAGCAAGCGCATGGCATCCATGCGGGCGAGATCGAGACATCCTTGATGCTGGCGTTCCGGCCAGAGCTGGTGCGCATGAAAGAGGCGGACGATTTTCCTTCGGCAAGCGCCGGGATGGAGCGCGAATTCAACTGGCTGCGCATGGGCCGTCCGGCGGGGATTGGCTGGATGGCGCAAGACCTTTCGCCTTCCGGCGCGATGGGCAATGCGGCGGCCGCAACGCCGCGCAAGGGCGAGGCCTTAGCGGATTATGGCGCCGCGGCCTTCATCGCGCTTCTGCAAGACATCGATCGCTTCGATCTGACCCGGCTGAAAGACGGGCCGCTGCCTTCAGGCTAGACCGGACGTAAAGCGCTCCTTGCCGCGGCCGCTAAGAGGCGCCAGGCTGCCGTTCCGGCGCTGCCATCGCAAAGGCTGGCAACTCCCTCGCCGCCGCATCAACTGCAACAATGCGGGGATAGGGCGTCAAATCGAGGCCGTAGCGCCGCGCATTAAAAACTTGCGGAACGAGGCAGATGTCCGCAAGGCTTATCCTATCGCCTATGGCATAGCGCCCCGCAGCGGAATTGAGGCGCGCTTCGATGGCGTCGAAACCTGTGGCGATCCAGTGCCGGTTCCAGGCGGCGGCCTTGTCAGACGGCGAGCCAAAATCCGCCGCGAGTTTTTGAAACACCCGCAAATTGCCGATCGGATGGATGTCGCAAGCAATCGTAAAAGCAATCTCGCGGCAATGCGCCCGCTGCCTCGGATCGGCAGGCAACAAGGGAGGATCCGGATAGCTCTCGTCGAGATAGGCGATGATGGCAAGCGACTGAGCCAAGGTAAATCCGTCGGGCTCGCGCCAGAACGGGACGAGAGCCGCGGGATTTTGCGCGCGATAAGTTTCGCTCCTTTGCTCGCCTTGGTCCAACGCGACAGCAATATGCCTTGCCGTGACCCCCTTAAGGTTCAACGCGATCCGCACCCTATAGGCTGCGCTCGACCGCCAATAGTCAAAGAGGCAAGGCTCAGAGGGCAGCGGGTCTTGCATAGGGTTCGACTGTCTGTTCGATGGCGCCGAAAATGGATTGGCTGCTTTGGCTTTTCATTTCGATCCGCACCGTATCGCCGAACCGCAAAAATGGAGTTTTTGCCGCGCCGCCGCGAATTGTCTCGGCCGTTCGCGCCTCAACCAGGCACGAATAGCCAATTCCGCCATCGCCTACAGGCCGGGCCGGGCCACCATCGGCTTCTTTGTTGGAGACCGTGCCCGATCCGAGGATTGTGCCTGCCGAGAGCGGTCTCGTCCTTGCGGCGTGGACAATGAGCGCCGGAAAATCGAAATTCATGCCTTCACCGGCATTCGCCCGCCCAAACGGCTTGCCGTTGAGGCTGACGAGCAAAGGAAGATGCAGGCGCCCGCCGTCCCAGGCGGCGCCAAGCTCATCCGGGGTCACGGCGACCGGGGAAAACGCCGAAGATGGCTTCGACTGCAAGAAGCCAAATCCCTTGGCGAGTTCCGCCGGGATGAGGTTGCGCAAGGAAACATCATTCACAAGGACAACGAGAGCGATCGCGGCGCGAGCCTCGGCGGCATTTGCGCCCATCGGAACATCGCTGAGGACGACCGCGACTTCGCCTTCAAAATCGGCGCCGAAGTTCTCGTCCGCAACTTTAATTGCCTCCCTAGGTGCTAGAAACGAATCCGATCCGCCTTGATAGAGCAAGGGCTCGGTCCAAAACTCGGCCGGCATAGCAGCGCCGCGGGCTTTTCTGACCAGCTCGACATGGCTTAAATAGGCGGAGCCATCGATCCATTGGAAAGCGCGCGGCAACGGCGAGAGAGCGTCATGCTCGCGAAAACGTTCGCGGGGCACGGCGCCATGTTCCAGCGCTATCGCGAGCGAATCGAGCTTGGGGGCGATGCGCGGCCAATCGTCGAGCGCCTGCTGCAGGGTTGCGGCAATGCCCTGCCCGCTCGTCGCATAGGCGAGATCGCGCGAAACCACCACAAGGCGCCCGTCGCGCGTGCCGTTGGCGAGTGTCGCAAGCTTCATGCGGCCTCTGCGCTGCAAAAATTATTTCCGGGCCGGATCGAAGATCTTTTCCAGGCCCTGCCAGCACGAGGCGTAGTCCGCCTGCAAGGTTGGCAGTTGAGCCGCATATTCCGTCACCTGTTGGGGAAAGCGGGTTTCAAACATGAAGGCGAGCGTGTTCTCGAGCTTTTGCGGTTTTAGCTCTCCAGAGCTTGCCTTATCGAAAGCGTCCTTATCGGGTCCATGCGGCAGCATGCAATTATGAAGCGACATGCCGCCCGGCAAAAATCCTTTTGCCTTTGCGTCATACCGGCCGAATATCAGTCCCATGAACTCGCTCATGATGTTGCGGTGATACCAGGGCGGGCGGAATGTGTGCTCGGCAACCTGCCAGCGCTCGGGGAAAATCACAAAATCGACGTTGGCGGTGCCCACCTCTCCCGATGGCGCGGTCAGCAGCGTGAAGATCGAAGGATCCGGATGGTCGAATAAAATGGCGCCGACCGGCGAAAATGTCCGCAGATCGTATTTATAGGGCGCGTAATTGCCGTGCCAGGCGACGACATCGAGCGGCGAATGGCCGATTTCGGACACATGAAATCCGCCGCACCATTTGACCATGAGACGGCACGGGCTTTCTTTTTCCTCATAGCTCGCAACAGGCGTCTTAAAATCGCGCGGATTTGCGAGGCAATTGGCGCCGATTGGCCCGCGCGGCGGCAAGGTGAAATGCGCGCCATAGTTCTCGCAGACATAGCCGCGCCCAGGGCCATTTTGCAGCAAGACCTTAAACATCATGCCGCGCGGGATAACGGCAATATCGCCGGGCAAAATGCCGATGCGCCCGAGCTCTGTCGTGATGTCCAAACCGCCCGTTTGCGGAACGATCAGCAATTCCCCATCCGCATTCATAAAATAATCGTCGTCCATATTCTGCGTCGCAAAAAAAACATGCGCCGCCATTCCGGTCTGGGTATAAACGTCGCCGGCAGTTGTCATGGTGCGCAATCCCGTCACGAAAGTGAGCGGCTCATTGGGGATGGGCAATGGGTCCCAGCGCAATTGGCCGAGCGGCAGACCATGCGCGGCAATATGATGCGCAGTCTTCCAAAAGGGAACATCGGCGCGCGCAAAGCGGCTCGCATGTTTGACCGAAGGCCGCATGCGGTAGAGCCAGGATCGGGCATTGATGCCGTGCGGCGCGGTAAAAGGCGTTCCCGACAATTGCTCGGCATAAAGACCATAGGGGCATCGCTGCGGCGAGTTTTGCCCCTGCGGAAGCGCGCCCGGCAGCGCCTCAGTCTCGAAATCGTTCCCAAAGCCGGACATATATAAATGTGTCATGAGAGGACGGTCTTCTGGCTGCGCGACCCGCCAATGCAATGCTGGGCGCCTGTTTGCCAATTGACACATAAATAGTCCTTCCTTCCACAATGGTGCAGATCTAAGAACATAATCCCGCGAATAAGCAGTGGAATAATGCCGCGGCAAAGGCCGCGGATTAAGCCATGGACCAAGCGATCGCCCAACGAAAAGGAGATGCCCATGCCCGACAAGAAACTGACTGTGTTGGTCGGCGTTATAATCGCCCTGAGCCTCGGCCACGACATCGATCATGTCGTCCGCGGCGACTTTCGGTGGTCGCTGAGCGGATCCGCCCCCATCTTAGCGGTTCTTGTTATCAAATACGCGATTCTCGGTTTCGGGCTCTATTTCTACCTGAAAAACAAAGTCGGACCTCTCTTCTGGGCGATCGTTGCAGGAATTAGCGTTGTCTTGGCCTGGCTCGCCCATTTCAGTCCGTTTTCGGAGCAGACGCCGCAGACCATTTATCGCGCATATGCAACGCCTGCGGCGGGCACGGCTGCGGTATCCGTGCTTGCCTTGCTCATGCTGGCGCTCGTTGCGACCACAGTCTATTCGCAATATCTCTGGGCTAGAGGGTCAAAGTGAGGGGAGACTGTGATGAGGTTGCAGCTGGCAAATGGCGGTTTGATCGTCCTGCTTTTGTGCGCGGGGGCGGCGTCCGCCGAGCAGGAATCGAAGATAAAGGTGACTCCGCTGCTTGAGACAGTCACGACGCTTACGGGTCAGAAACTCGAATATCCCGGGAAAAACCCACAGGTCACGGCCACGATAGCAGAAATACCGCCGGGGGCGGCCGTGGGATGGCACGAACATCCGAACCTGCGCTACGTTTTTGTAATCGACGGTACGCTGACAATTGAAATGGAGAGTGGAACGCGGCGGGATTTTCCGGCCGGCACGATCTTCGTCGAGGCAATGCGAACGCGTCATCGCGGCATGAATGCCGGCAAGATACCGGCCCGGGTCCTCTTTATTGACCATTCGGAAGCGGGGCAGTCCAACATGATCACGTTAGTGCCTTCCGGCTCCGGCCGGAATGGCGACAAGGGTGAGCATTAGTCACTGCCCTGGCTGTGCAGAGGCCCCCGGGTGGCCTTTTTGCGCGCCGAGATCGGCAATGTGACTGTCCCGTGACTAGCGCAATCCTTGCTGCTCGAGGCGCCAGGCCCGATCCCAGGAGGATTCATTGCTCGGATTGTAGAAATCACGATCGACTCCGTTGTACACAAACGGGGAGTGATATGGCGCGGCCAAGACCTGAGGATTATCGTAGTAGTAAGGGTAATTGTAACCCTGGTACAAATATACGAAGCCTGCGAGGGCTATAAAAAGCTGTTTCATTCTACCTCCGCCGTTTGAACTGTTGGAACGCCTAACTACGCCAGGTGTGGTGCTTGTTTGGGTTTCGGCGGTCCGACATTTGTGTTTGTCCATATTCCTCTTCGTCATTGCGCCTGGTCCTGAACCCTATTCCGCCGAAAGACCTGCCGCCGTGTCTTCGCACACATGCGAATTGGGCACTGGCGTTTCTAACGCGACTCTAAACGAACGCATTGGGCACTCATTCAGTTGCCGAGACAGGAATATTAGCGGCTGCCGCAATTGATTGGAAACGCGTGCGCTAACCCGCAGAAGTGGCTGGATCACGCGCAATTTCCCTTTCGGATGCCTGAAGCATAGCCTGGCCATTGCTAGATTGCTGCCCGCTATAGGGGGCAGCCCGCGCGATCGAATGTCCCGGTAGTGCGGCATCCTGGCCGGGCGGCTGAGATCGAAAGAAGAGCCACAGGCTCAGCAAGATTAAGGCGGTGCAGCCGAGTAACACAAAGCCGGTTTGAACGTATCGCACAAGATTGACCAATTCAACATTTGAGGCGGGACTTTGTTCGCGCATATAATATGTGAGCAAGCCGGCGAGCCCGATCACAGCAGGCACCGTCTTCAAGAAGCTCGTCACGTCCATGAACTATAATCCGAATGCGTACGGCTTAAGTTACCCACTGGGGCCAAGGTTGGTTCGCCGCCCTGACGGCAGGCCTGGCCCCTCTATCAAACGGCGGCCTCGGAGTCCTTAGCGCTAAAAACCATGCTGCACACGCAATCTCCCCTCATAGGCGTCTGGGTTGGGACCAAATCCTGGCAACCCGCCAGCGGTGACACCGGAGTCCATCGCGGGCGCGGCCGGCCGAGCCTGGCTCAAATGCGCGTACATATAGTCCGCGCCAATGTCGAATCCCCTTAGCGGCGAGCGGAAGAGGTTCTGTTCAATGCGGGCTTCCTTAAGATTCGAGCCCCCCGCTACGCTACCAATGGCGGTAGACGCGTCGCCTTGATTGCGAACTTCAAGCGTGGAACCAAATGTCTTAGATTTCAGGATTGGCAGCCAATAATTCTTATATGCGCCCGTAATGTCCCAGCGCGATTGCTGTTCGCATTTACTGCTGCCAGCAAAGATGCAGTTGAAATTGATCTGGGGAAAGCTGCCGGCGCTATAGGTGCCTAGTGCGAATTTTGAAACTGGCGTGAGACTCTGGCTGACGGAACTATCGGCGTTCGCGGACCCTTTGCCTGCGAGATCAGGTGAGGCACCTTTTTCATAGGCTGCCTGCAGCCACAGCTTATCGCCGGGAGACAAGTAATCGCGATTCGCTTGCACGCCATCTTGCAATGTGAAGCCATGGGGATTGCTGGTGAGTGCTGGTAAGGGGAAAGGAGGCGAAATTCCTGAGGGCGAAGGCAATGGAGCAATCGTCGGTAGGGCCTTAGCCTGAAACTGGCTCGTCTGTTGCGCCTGCGCAGTACCCGATAGCTTTTCCCCACCCCAGGGCTGGTCAAGGCGAAGATTCCCGACAATTTCGGAAATCCGTGCTTCTACGGGTTTGCCCCGCGGCGAGGTCCCACCAACCCTGGCGACACCGAATGGTGCTTCTATCGAGGTTACGATTCGACTGCCGCTCGTTTCGGGGCGAGACGGCGAATCTTCGAGGGAAACTAGCGACGAAAACCCGCCGCCGAAGGTCGCCGTATAGGCGAGCAATTTTGCGACTGCGTCTTGGCCTCTCAAATTCGTGTCAGCATCGGCGTAAGAATCGGCCAAGAATTGCGCCCGGCCCGAAGTCAGACCGGCGAACTGAATAAGGGATTTATCAACGATCGCCGACTGTCCCTGGGCCGTCGATCGGACGCTTAGACCGCCAGTCTTGCCGGGAAGAAAGCCGCCGGCTCGCAGGCATCTGTTGCTGCCGGGAATAACAAAAAATCCGGCCCCGGAGGCATCGCAAATTCGCGCATATTCGATCGGAGCCGCTTGATGAAGGGGATGATCGGCAGCCTCCGCAACTGTTGTAAGGGCCGCAGAAGCCATGCTTACCGAAAGACCTAAAGCTCGACCTTTGTGAATGCAATCCTTCCCTCGCCAGGCGACGGCAACTGCCCCTGCCCAATCGCGGATATGGAACGCACATATCCGTGTTCGGGTGCAAACTGATTGCGCGTTCCCCCTCGGCAATATGCGCCGCAACCTCGCGAAGCTTTTGCGCCGGAGGAAGAAGTGCCCGCGCACGTCCCGACCCATTTCGTTCGAGTCCCAGTCCACCCCCTAGCATCCCCATTTTACTATATACGTCCCCCGCATCGCCGCCAATGGCGATGTACCAACTTCCGGAGTGAACTTTTCCGGCCCGCATCCCTTGCGCCAACAGCCTAATTATTTTGAAGCGAAGGGTCGACAAACGCCGGAATCGGATCCTGTCGCGGAGCCCTTGCCATAATGTCCCTGCTCGGGCATATCTCGCGGAACATATTGGACCGTGGACGGGTATGCCGGTCAGCATATGTGGAGACGTGGCCGAGCGGCTGAAGGCGGCGGTTTGCTAAACCGTTATAGGGTTGTAAAGCTCTATCGAGGGTTCGAATCCCTCCGTCTCCGCCATCCGGTGTATCTCGAGAATCCAGCTGTGCGCCGCAGATAGACACGCCAGAAAGGCTGCCCAACCGCTATGGCCTAGGACGGCGTGCGCAGCGCGTTGATCGGCTCGCAACTAATTTTTCCGGCGCTCCGCCAGAGCGTGTCCGGCAAGAGGAGGAATCGATCCTGCGCCCGGACAAGCGACAAAACGAAGATTTAGAACCGGATGACAATTCGAGGCAATGTCATCCTGCTGCCAGTTTTAGCGCAAGCCTGCGATGGCTAATGCTGATTGTCGCACTGCTTCCCCTGCAGCATACGCTCGCGCAAGATGGGGCAGCGGAGCCACGCCCACATTTCACTGTACCGCTGCCTCCTCCTCGCCCCGAGAATCGATCGGCATCCCCGGCTACATCGACTCTGTCTGCTGCTCCGCCTGCCCTCGCGCAACCGTCGCCTCAGCAAGAAGCGCCGCGGCAACCGCGCCTATTACCGCCTGCCTCGCGGGCGCAAATGCACGCCTGCGGGCTAGAGTGGCAGAAATTGAAGGCAACGGGACTGGCAGCAGACAAAACCTGGTTTGAATTCGCCCAGCTTTGTCTTGCCAAGTGAATTACTTATGTGGGCGGGCACGAGCGCCCCGTCGCATCAAGTGACGGAATACATATGGTCGCCCAAATTTCCTGTTGAACTTCGCCCAACCGGAGAACCTTGCCACCCATCGACGGTACGTTGCCAGGCACCAGCCCCGCTGAGCCTTTCACAGGTTTTGATAACCAAAAAGATAGGCTCGCGACCGCCCAGGAGAAAGAATGGGACAACCGGCGACGACAAACCTCCTCACGCACGAGCAGCGTGCTAGACGTTCGTTGCCGGCCGTCTCCAGTATCGCGATTCCGTCAGGCCGTCTCCGGAGGCCCAGGGGGCGGGGGCGGGGGAGGCTTGCGGGCAGCTGGTCTACGCACCACTTTCTTGGCTGCGGCCTTCTTTGCCGGGGCCTTCCTTGCGCTCTTTTTTGCCGCCGCTTTCTTTGCGTAGGATTTTTTGGCAGCCGATTTCATCGGCTTTTTCTTGGTCGCTGCTTTGCGCGCGGTTTTCTTGGCGGCGCCTTTTTTCATTGCCTTTTTCGCGGCGCTCTTTTTCGCGGTTTTCTTTACTGCTTTCTTGGTGGTTGCCTTCACCATGTTCAATATTCCTTTTGCTGATGTAGCCGACTGAATTGAAATGTCGACTAGTGGCATGCACAGGGTACCGCTGTTCGTCATCCATGCAAGAGGTGTTCTTCGCAAAGACTCCAAATGCAGGCGAATAACTTGCCTGCATGACGTCCGGAAATGCTTCTGACCGGGCTCGCTGCAAGTCCTATTCGCGGCATTTTATCGGCTGCAATCATTGCTCAAGAACGGCCGCAAAAAGGTGCGAAAAGAATGCTGCCAAGTAGCGCTTACAAACGTCATTTGTTTTAATCTAGTTTCGCATCGCGCCCATCGGCCGATTCAAAAACCTGTTATATTTAAAGGCTCTATTCTATTTTCGCGAGTCAGCGCAGCATCGCATGCCAACGCTTCTTGTCCGCACCGCTGCGTTTGCTCACGATGCGTTTGAAGGCATTGACTGCAGATCACGTAACTCATTTTTAAGGATCGATTTTGTACGCGGATCGCGCTCGCACAGCACCAACGAGGGCATCGATCGATCGCGTTGACGGATAGCAAAAAAAATTTCGTTGGAAGAGTGAAAAATCGCCGCGTAACCGCATCACCATCGTTCCAGACGACGCAGATTGCGCGAATCACCCGAATCATTGGATGATTCGCGATGCCAATTAGATGCCCAATTTTGCCTTTAAGATATCGTTGACGGCGCCGGGATTGGCCTTCCCGGCGGTCTCTTTCATGACCTGTCCGACAAACCAGCCGAGCATCGAAGGCTTGGACCGTGCCTGGGCAGCCTTGTCCGGGTTGGCGGCAATGATCGCATCGACTGAGGCGGCGATCAGGGCCTGATCGGTGACCTGCGTCATGCCGCGGGACTCGACGATGGCGCGCGGGTCGGCGTCCCTCTCTCCATCCATGATAACCGCCAGCACATCCTTGGCGATCTTGCCGGAGATGATCCCCTCGCCAATGAGATCGACAATCGTGGCAATTTGCCAGGGCTTTATGTGTGTTTGCGGAACCGTGAGCGCCTGCGAATTGGCAAAGGCAGCCAAATCTCCCATGATCCAATTTGCGACCAGCTTGGCGTCGCGGGGCGTTCCGCCATAGGCAACCGCCGATTCAAAATAGTCAGCCGTATCCTTGTCGCTAACGAGCACGCCCGCGTCATAAGGCGGCAGGCCATACGCGCTCATAAAACGGGCTTTTCTTGTATCCGGGAGTTCGGGCAAACCGCTCGCCAAGGCATCAACATAGGCCTGTTCTACTTCGAGCGGCAGAAGGTCGGGATCGGGAAAATAGCGGTAATCATGCGCTTCCTCCTTGCTGCGCATCGACCGGGTTTCGCCGCGCCCTGGATCGAACAGCCGGGTTTCCTGATCGATCTTGCCGCCATCCTCTATGATACCAATCTGCCGGCGCGCCTCGGCCTCGATCGCTTGTCCGATGAACCGCACCGAGTTGACGTTTTTGATTTCGCAACGCGTGCCGAGCGGCTCGCCTGGCCGGCGGACAGACACATTGATGTCTGCCCGCAGGGACCCCTGCTCCATATTTCCGTCGCAAGTGCCCAAATAGCGCAGAATAGTGCGCAGCTTCGTGACATAGGCCTTGGCCTCTTCGGCTGAGCGCAGGTCCGGCTTCGACACAATCTCCATTAAGCCGACCCCAGACCGGTTGAGATCGACGAAAGAATCGGTTGCCGACTGGTCATGGAGGGATTTGCCGGCATCCTGCTCCATGTGCAGGCGCTCGATCCCGACCTCGATTTGTTCTGTGGGCGAGATATCGATGACGACGGTCCCCTCGCCGACAATCGGGCTCTTATATTGGGAAATCTGATAGCCTTGAGGCAAATCGGGATAGAAATAGTTTTTGCGGTCGAACACCGAGCGGAGATTGATTTTCGCCTTGAGGCCGAGCCCCGTCCGGACCGCTTGGGCGACGCATTCCTCGTTGATGACGGGAAGCATCCCGGGCATGGCAGCATCGATGAGCGAGACGTTGCTATTTGGCTCCTTGCCAAATTCGGTCGAGGCGCCCGAAAATAGCTTCGTCTTCGATGTGATCTGGGCGTGAACCTCCATTCCGATCACGACCTCAAAATCGCCCGTCGCCCCTTTAATGAGCTTTCTCGGTTTCGCCTGAATATCCATTGCTTGCCCTATTGCCGCGTCTTCTTAGTCACACCATAGCTCCGCGCGTCTGGCTAGCGAAGACCCAAAGTGGCCGAAATCGGCACTTGGTACTGGCAAGCCGCCGCTTATTTCGCCCAGGAGCTGGTGTTGCCGGGGTGAAGAACAGCTCAAAAACTTGCGCCGGGAACCGCGCTCCGCCCATGGCGCGTCTTCGACAGGGTCAAAATCCCCGCGCGGGACGCAAAAGAACGCCGCCACGGTAAGTTGAACCGTGACGGCGCTCAGGGTTGCCGGCGAAATCGTCCAAGCTCCAAGCGTAAGCTTAGGCCAACAACATTACTCAGTATTTGGCAACAACCGGAGCAGGCGGCCAAGCGAAGTGATAGGTCAGACCGATACGCCCCGTCTGCAGGATTTCCTTGTCCCGATGATTGGGAATGGCGATGCTAAAGGGATTAGCAAGGATAAGCGCGGCATTGAAGGGAATGACGAAAGCGCCAAACCCAGCGTCGGCGAAACCGAGCGACCCCCAATTATAGTATCGGTACTCGGCCCGCACCGTCCAATTTCCCAAAAGATTGTATTCGATACCCCCGCCGACATCGAATCCGTAGCGGTTGGCGGCGAAGTCCCTTGTGACCGGTGTTTGAAGACCGGTAACAAGGTTTGGCGGAATAAAGGCGCCGCAGAGGGTGACTGCGCAATTTATTTGATTGCGGATATCGGCATAGGCAAAGCCGCCGATCGCGTAGATCAACAGGCGGTCAAACGCGAGACCGATCCGCCCGTCGGCCGAGCCAAACTCGCGAACCGCGGTCGACTCTTGGTTAAGAAATATGTTCGAGGTGCCTCCGGTAATGCCGGCGAAATTATATTCGCCTTGAATGCCCGCGACGATCGCTCCCAGCTGAAGATTGTAGCCGACGTGAAGACCGCCGAAGATACCGGAATCGTTGTAGGAGTTGGAAACGCGGAATCCGGCGAATACGACCGATTCGGGGAATTGGACCGACGTCGTGCCAGTTCCGCCGCCGACATGGGCGCCAAGTTCAAAGCCCGTCCAGGTAAACACCGGTGCAGGGGGTGGTAGAGGCAGTGGCTCCGCCGCGAAGGGCGATGTTGCGGTCATAAGCAGACCGGCTGTTGCGCCGGCGAGGCGCAGCGAAAACTTGCTTTGCATGGAATCCTTCCCTCCGTCGTTTGGCACTTATCGCTCGTTTCTCTCATTTGCGCTAACTGCAGCTATTCATAGCATCAAGGGTTCGTTGAACAAGCTAGAATACCGGGTTCAGGCATTGACTCGCTCATTATTCCTGGAGATGTTGCATTTTTGCCGAGTTTATCATGACCAGCTGCTGCCAGAGTTCATGCCGGGTCTAATCCCCGCGGCCAGGCCAAATTTTTTTCAGGGTCTTCTAGCAACCTCAGATTCCTTTTCAGAGCGGGGCGTTAATGGAAGCATGAGATGAGCAGCTTTTTCGGCCGTGCCGGCACCTCGGTGATTGCGTTCGGCGTTTATGCGGCCGGCAATGTCGCCTATACGCCGCCGGCAACGGTGATTGCCGGCCAAGCGGCAGGAAGACAAATCAACGAAAGTGATGAATCCGGCGAGCCCGACGCTTGACTGCGGCTTGCGGCAATGCCACTCGCACAAGAAAAGGCAACTATACGCAGTGAAGGGAATGTGCAGAGCGTTCATTTTTCCAGGACAAGGATCTCAAGCAGCAGGCATGGGAAAAGCGTTGGCCGAGGCGTTTCCTCAGGCACGCGAGACTCTTTCAGAGGTCGATGAGGCGCTCGGGCAAAATCTGTCCATGCTGATGTTTGAGGGCCCGCTTGCCGAGCTCACCTTGACGGCGAACGCGCAGCCTGCCTTGTTTGCTGTCAGCCTTGCAGTCGTCCGTGTGCTCGAAGCGGAGGCCGGACTTAACCTCGCGAACGACGCCAGCTTTGTCGCGGGGCATTCGCTCGGTGAATATTCTGCGCTCGCGGCGGCCGGATCCTTGAGTATCAGAGAGGCGGCTAAGTTACTGCGCATTCGCGGCCATGCGATGCAGGCGGCCGTTCCCGTTGGTGCTGGCGCGATGGCGGCGCTGCTTGGGCTCGATTGCGAAAGAGCCCAAGACATCGCCAAACAAGCCGCGCTGGAGGCGGGCATTGGTGCGGTTTGCGAGGTCGCGAACGACAACGGGGGCGGTCAGGTTGTGGTGTCGGGGTCGGCCGGCGCGGTGCATCGCGCAGTCGAGATCGCAAAGGAAAAAGGTGCACGCCGTTCGATCCTGTTGCCGGTGTCGGCGCCGTTTCACTGTTCCTTAATGCAACCCGCTGCAGAGGCGATGGCCGAGGCGCTGGCCTCAACGCCGATCAAGTCCCCGTGCGTTCCACTCGTGTCCAATTTCCTGGCGGTGCCCGTTACCAACCCAGAAGAGATCCGGAAGCTGCTCATTGCCCAGGTGACCGGCATGGTGCGTTGGAGAGAAAGCATTGGGTTCATTGCCAATGCCGGAATTTCGTTCTTCATCGAATGCGGCGCGGGCAAAGTCTTGTCCGGGCTCGTCAAAAGAATCGCCGCCTCGGCGCGCAATATTTCGATTGAAGCTCCAGGTGATATCGAACTCTACCGGGCCATGGCTTAAGCCCCGGCATCCTTCGCGGGAGTTTCTAATCAATGTTCGATCTTACGGGTAAGACGGCCCTTGTAACTGGCGCCTCCGGCGGGCTTGGCCAAGCGATTGCGCGCGCGCTCCACGATCAAGGTGCCATTGTCGGATTATCAGGCACGCGCAGCGATGCGCTCGGCGCGCTTGGCCGCGAACTTGAAACCAATGTTCACATTTTTCTCTGCGACCTTGCCGACAAATCCGAAACCGAGGCGCTTATTCCCGCCGCCGATGCCGCGATGGGAGGCATTGACATTCTCGTCAACAATGCGGGGATAACCAGGGATAATCTCTTCCTGCGGATGACGGACACGGAGTGGGACAGCGTGCTTGCGGTCAATTTGAGCGCTGCGTTCCGGCTGTCAAGGGCCTGCTTAAAGGGGATGATGCGCAGGCGGCACGGCCGCATCATCGGCATTAGCTCGGTTGTTGGGGTGACCGGCAATCCCGGTCAGGGCAATTATTGCGCTGCGAAGGCGGGGATGATTGGAATGTACAAAAGTCTCGCCGCCGAGGTCGCGAGCCGCAATATAACGGTCAATTGCGTTGCACCAGGCTTTATCGCAAGTCCGATGACCGATGCATTAAATGACAAACAAAAACAGCCGATTCTCGCCGCCGTGCCGATGGGGCGGCTGGGGACAGGCGCCGATGTCGCCGCCGCCGTTATTTACCTTGCCAGCGCGCAAGCCGCCTATGTCACCGGGCAGACCATTCATGTAAACGGTGGAATGGCAATGATTTAAGCCGGTTATGGGATCGTTTGCCTGCCGCGCACTGGCTCTCGCCAACCGCGATGAAGTATGTTACCTACCCCACTTAAGCGATCAAGGGGGCAGCTCGCGGGCACCCGCATCGTGTCGACGCCCGCCTGTTGCGGCGCGTTGTAAGCAGACAATAAGGACGAGGAATAGAGCACCATGAGCGATGTCGCCGAGCGGGTGAAAAAGATTGTCGTGGATCATCTCGGAGTCGATGCCGACAAAGTCGTCGACAGCGCCAATTTTATGGATGACCTAGGCGCCGATTCGCTCGACACCGTCGAGCTCGTCATGGCGTTCGAAGAGGAATTCGGAGTCGAGATTCCTGACGACGCAGCCGAAACGATCTTGACGGTCAGCGACGCCATCAAGTTCCTTGAAAAGGCGTCCGCCGCTTGATTGCCTCCAGGGAGAGGACCGGCAGAGCGCCCGGTTAGACGAAGGCCAGGGGGGCCTGCCGGCGGAGCGCACCTGTTTAATTTGCTTTCTGAACCATCGTGAATGCGGCGTTAGAGTTCAGCCCGATCCGGGGGGTTGAGGCATAGGGCTTGCGGCGGCGCCAGCGGTAATATCGCAAGGTTGCTTAAATGCGAAGGGTGGTCATTACCGGTCTTGGTTTGGTCACGCCGTTGGGCGGAGGCGTGGAACCAAGCTGGGAACGGTTGCTTGCCGGACACAGCGGCGCCAGCCGCATTGAGAAGTTCGATGTTTCCGAACTGGCGTGCAAGATTGCAATGTCTATTCCGCGCGGGGGCGACGGGAATTTTGAGCCCGATCAATGGATGGAACCAAAAGAACAGCGCAAAGTCGACGATTACATCCTTTATGCCGTGGCCGCGGCAACGCAAGCCCTTGCCGACGCAGGCTGGAAGCCTTCAACCTATGACGAGCAGATCAATACCGGCGTCCTCATCGGCTCAGGAATTGGCGGTCTAGGGGGAATTGCCGAAACCTCAATCGTCTTGAAGGAAAAAGGCCCCCGCCGCGTCTCGCCATTCTTCATTCCCGGCCGGCTCATCAATCTCGCGGGTGGCTATGTTTCGATCCAGCATGGACTCAAGGGGCCAAATCATGCGGTCGTCACCGCCTGCTCTTCGGGCACCCATGCGATCGGCGACGCGGGCCGTCTGATTGCTCTCGGCGACGCGGAAGTCATGGTCGCGGGCGGCACCGAATCGGCGATCTGCCCCATTGGCATCGCAGGCTTTGCCGCCTGCCGGGCTCTGTCCACCAAATTCAACGATGAACCAAAGCGGGCATCGAGACCTTATGACAAGGACCGCGACGGCTTCGTGATGGGCGAAGGCGCCGGTTGCGTCGTCCTCGAATCTTACGAGCACGCCACGGCGCGCGGCGCCAAGATTTACGCCGAGTTAGCCGGATACGGCATGTCCGGAGATGCCTTTCATATCACCGCGCCCGACGAGAGCGGCGATGGGGCTTACCGGGCCATGGCGGCCGCGATCAAGCGGGCAGGAATTTCGCCGGGCGATATCGACTATATCAATGCGCATGGAACCTCGACGCCGCTTGGGGATGAAATCGAGATAAGGGCCGTCGAGAAAATTTTAGGCAATGACCGTCCCTCGTTATCCATGTCCTCGACGAAGTCGGCGATCGGGCATCTCCTCGGCGCGGCAGGTGCAGTTGAAGCAATTTTTTCGATATTGGCGATCAGAGATCAAATCGTTCCGCCGACACTCAACCTCGACCATTTGTCTGTTGAAACCAGGATCGACCTGGTTCCGCATAAGGCGCGCAAGCGGCAGGTCGAGTTCGTGCTGTCGAATTCCTTCGGCTTTGGCGGTACCAATGCTTGTTTGGTCTTCAGACCGCCAGAGCGGCAGGGTAGATCGCCGTAGCGCCGTTTGTGCTCAGCTCGATACGAAATTCTCGGTGCGAACCCGATTTCGCCATATTTTCCGGGCGGGATGGAACGCTCTGGATGGGCATCGATTGGTACTGTGTCTGGCGTGCAGCCGCTTTCTATTGGATGGCTGCCCTATGGCGAACGGCTATAGTGGAGCCATGTCATACGGCGCACAGCCTTCGCGCCATTTTCCGTCTGACTGAGGCTGCCGCCGCGATATTAAATCTGAAGTGGTAGGCGATATGCCGTTTAATCTCAACGGAAACGACGTGCCCGGCAAGGAAGAAGATTTGTCCCGCGCGGAGCAGCAGGCAACCGGCCGGTTCCGGGGAAAAAGGATGATGCCCCGAAGCCCTAAGGAAGCCCTTCAGCCGGATACTCCCCCGCCGCCGCCGCCAATTCCGCCAAGCCGCAGGCACCCCGCGCTCTCGGCAATGAGCGGATTTCTCTCTTTTCTCCTAGCAATGGCGATCGCTTCCATTGCCGGCCTCATTTGGAGCCAGCACCGGCTGCATGAGCCTGGCCCTCTGGACGGCAATAAGGTCGTTTACATCGCGCCCGGCACCGAGGTTCCCGACATCATCGCGGCGCTCGAACGCGACAGCGTGATCGAAAGTCCGTTCTTGCTCAATGCCACGCTCCTTGCCGAGGGCAGCCGGTCGAAGGTTAAAGCCGGCGAATATTTGTTCAAAAAAAATGCCAGTTTGCGCGATGTGATCGACACGCTGGTCACGGGCAAGCAGCTGCTGCACGCGATTACCATACCGGAGGGGTTAACAAGCGAGCAAATCATCGCGCGTCTCAAGGAAAGCGACATATTGATCGGCGATGTCGCCGACCCTCCCAAGGAAGGAAGCTTGCTGCCAGAAACCTACAAATTCTCTCGCGGGACTCTTCGTGCCGACGTGATACGGAAAATGCAGGAGGACCAGAGGCGCACGGTCGATCAGATTTGGGCGCGCAGAAGCGCCAATCTGCCGCTGCGCTCGCCCTATGAGCTCGTTACACTTGCCTCAATCGTCGAGAAGGAGACCGGGAAAGCCGACGAGCGGCCGCGCGTTGCCAGCGTTTTCTTAAACCGCCTCAAAAAAGGAATGCGGCTCCAATCCGATCCGACAATTGTTTATGGCCTCGCTGGAGGCAAAGGCACTCTCGGCCGCGGCATTGCCGCCTCTGAACTCGACAAGCCCACCCCGTACAATACTTATTTGATCGATGGTTTGCCTCCGGGACCGATTGCGAATCCCGGCCGCGCGGCCCTCGAAGCCGTCGCCAACCCGTCGCGAACCCAGGACCTTTATTTCGTTGCCGACGGGACAGGCGGGCATGTATTTGCGGAAACGCTTGATCAGCACAATCGCAACGTGCAGCGCTGGCGACAGATCGAAAAGGAAATCAAGGACAAACACGAACAGCAGGCGCCAAACTTGGGCGAGACTGCACCGCAAGAAGCGCCGCAGGCAATCCCGCCTCCGCCCCAGCCTGCTGACGGGCGGAAAAGCGAGAGAAGTCAAGCATTGTCTGTGTTTGGGGCTCTTCCCGCCGCGACCGGTACTGGGCAAAATGGGTCTAGCAAACTCGCCGCTCCTTCCCCTGTCCCCGCCGCCACCGCGATTGCCCGAGCGATCTCCACACATGCCCCGGCGCCCAGCGCAGAGGAAAACGCCGACCAAGCTAAACCTTCTGCAAAGCTAACGGCCTATACCTTCGGCGGTTCGCTCGATCCGGGCATCCTTTCGGCCCCTCGTATGGCAGAAGTTCCGGAGCATGGCCGCGTCTTCGACGCATCGCAAGGAACACCTCGCGACCCGCTGAAAAACAAGACTTACGACTTGAACTTCGCCAAAACCGTGCCGGACATACAATAACAGGCGTATTGCCGGCATTCTCCTCATTGTCGGCGGCCTTGCATTATGCGGCGAGTGGCCGCTTCCGGCGCCTTCATCTCACATCCCAGGCTAGCCGCTATCGCCGGATGTGTGATGTGGCCGCGATGCACATTTAGGCCGCTGCGCAGGCCATGGTTCCGCATCAGCGACGAAAGCCCTCCTCTCGCGAGTGCTAAGCCGTAGGGAAGCAACGCGTGATTCAGCGCGTGCGCCGATGTGACAGGAACCGCGCCAGGCATATTGGAAACGCAATAATGCACGATGCCGCATTTCACAAACATCGGCGCCGAGTGTGTCGTTGCGTGTGAGCTTTCGAAACAGCCTCCCTGATCAATCGAAATATCGACCACTACGGCGCCCCGTCTCATCGCGCTCAACATGCGCTCGGGAACGAGTTTTGGCGCGGCGGCACCAGGGATAAGCACGGCGCCAATCACGGCATCGGCGGATGAAACGGCATCTTCAATCGCCGCCCTCGTGGAAAACCTTGTTTTCGCTCGGCCCTTGAACAATTCGTCGAGATGGCGAAGACGGGAAAGCGAAGAATCCAAAATTGTTACGTCGGCGCCAAGTCCAATCGCCATCCGCGCGGCCTGGGTGCCCGCAACGCCTCCTCCGAGTATCGCGACTTGCGCCGGAGGAACACCGGGAACACCGCCAAGCAGGACCCCGCAACCACCGTTTTGGTGCTGGAGAGCTATCCCCGCCGCCTCGATTGCAAGGCGACCGGCGACTTCGCTCATCGGCGCGAGCAGCGGCAACCCTTTGCCGTTGTCGCCGGTCACGGTTTCATAGGCGACCGCCGTGCAGCCCGAGTCCAGCAAGCCCTTCGCGAGCGCGGCATTTGCCGCAAGGTGCAAAAAAGCGAAAATGATCTGATTTTCCCTTAGCTTAGTCCATTCGCACTGTTGCGGCTCCTTCACCTTTATAATCAAATCCGATTTGGCGAAGATTTCATCCGCAGTACAGGCGATGACGGCGCCTGCAGCCCGGTAGGCCTCGTCTGTGGCACAGATTCCGGCGCCCGCACCCGTTTCGACGCTAAGTTCATGTCCGGCAGCGATAAATTCATGGACCGAGTCGGGCGTTAGTCCCACCCGGTATTCGTAATCCTTGATTTCCTTTGGGACACCAATTCGCACCTTAAAACCTCTCCTTCACATTGCCGCATATCCCCAGCTGCCCCACATGTGGTAGCATTTAGGGTCGAAAACAATCGGCCAGTTGCGGGCGGGCAACCGTCAGGGCAACCGAATGGCAGCACCGTGCGGCGTCGTTGCAAAAGAATCGTGCAAACCCGCTGGCGTAATCCGGCTATGGACCAGCGGTCATGTTTCCGTCATCAATCGTAATTTAGGCTTTCTGGTATTTAGGCTACGGAGGATCGTGTGAATTCATCGGAAGGCCAGAAGTTTGCCGTGGTCAGGCGCGGGGTGACCCCAAAACGCCGCGCCGGGAACGCGGTGGCGGCGATGAACGCTTTAGAGCCGGAGGCTACGCCTATAGGCGTTAGTGAGAAAGCCCGCATCGGCCCCTCTGACGGCAGCCTACCGCCGGTCGCCGCGATTTCGATGATGGATGCCGGCGAAGCACCGGTGCCGTCAAGCCAGCTTGCGCATTCCCCTCGCCGCTTCATTAATCGCGAACTTTCCTGGCTCGAATTCAACCGCCGCGTGTTGCAAGAAGCATCGAACCGCAACCATCCGCTGCTCGAACAATTGCGATTCTTGTCGATCTCCGCCGATAATCTCGATGAATTTTTTATGGTGCGGGTCGCGGGGCTTCGCGGACAGTTGCGCGCGGGAATCACGGCTCCATCTGAGGATGGACTTTCAACGGCCGAGCAACTCGGGAAAATCCGCGAGCGCGCAGGCCTTTTGGCCGCCGAACAGCAGCGGCACTGGCGCGAATTACGAAAGGAATTATGCGAAGCGGGAATCATAATTCTCGATGCGGCTGATATTGTCGGTGCCGAGATTGAATGGCTACGCCAGCACTTTTTGACCCATGTCTTTCCGGTATTGACGCCGCTTGCTGTCGACCCGGCGCATCCCTTTCCGTTCATCCCCAATCTCGGCTTTACGATTGCTCTCGAATTATTTGCGCCCAACGGCCAAACAAACCGGACAGCGCTGATTCGCCTCCCTGCCAAGATTGAACGCTTCATCAGACTTCCCGATGGTCCTCGCGAAAACGGTCTGCGCTTTGTCGCGCTCGAAACGGCTATCGGAATGTTCATGCAAAGCCTTTTCCCGGGCTATCAAATGCGTGGTCACGGGGTGTTCCGCATCATCCGCGACAGCGATCTCGAAGTCGAGGAAGAGGCCGAAGACCTCGTGTTGCTGTTCGAGAGCGCATTAAAACGCCGCCGCCGGGGTTCGGTGATCCGGCTCGAGGTCGACAGTCTTATGCCTGACGCGTTACGAAGTTTCGTCGCCGAGGAACTCGATGTTGTCAGCGATGAGATCTATGTCCTCGACGGTATGCTGGCGCTAAACGAGCTTTCCGAACTCGTCAATCTCGACCGGCCGGATCTCAAATTCAAGCCTTATAATCCCCGATTTCCGGAGCGTGTCAGAGACAATGCGGGCGACTGCTTTTCAGCGATCAAACAAAAAGACCTCGTCGTCCACCACCCTTATGAATCGTTCGATGTGGTCGTTCAGTTCCTGAATCAGGCAGCAGCGGATCAAAATGTCGTTGCCATCAAGCAGACGCTTTACCGCACCTCTTCCGACAGTCCAATCGTGCGCGCGCTCATCGATGCTGCGGAAGCCGGAAAGTCGGTCACCGCCCTCGTCGAGCTCAAAGCGCGTTTCGACGAGGCCGCCAACATTCGCTGGGCGCGCGATCTCGAGCGCGCCGGCGCGCAAGTCGTGTTCGGTTTCATCGAACTCAAAACGCACGGCAAACTTTCCATGGTTGTCCGCCGCGAGGCGGGCGCGCTTGTCACCTATTGCCATGTGGGCACGGGAAATTACCACCCGGTAACGGCAAAAATATATACCGACATTTCGTTTTTCACAGCCGAACCGGTGATCGGGCGGGATGTCGCGCGGATATTCAATTTTATCACTGGCTATGCCGAGCCAGCTGGGCTCGACCGCATGGCGGTTTCGCCCATTTCGCTGAAGCAGAGGCTCCTTAGCCATATTGCGGAAGAGATCGCTTTCGCCAAGGCGGGCAAGCCCGGCGCGATCTGGGCAAAGTGCAACGCGCTGGTCGATCCTGAAATCATCGACGCCTTATATGAAGCAAGCAACGCCGGAGTAAACATAGATCTCATCGTGCGCGGTATTTGCTGTCTCAGGCCAGGCGTCGAGGGGCTTTCCGAAAACATAAGGGTTAAGTCGATTGTCGGCCGGTTTCTCGAACATGCCAGGGTCTATTGCTTTGGCGGCGGCCATGATCTGCCGCACCCCAAGGCGCATGTCTATATTTCTTCTGCCGACCTCATGCAGCGCAATCTCGACCGGAGAGTAGAGACGCTGTTGCCGATTCTCAATCCAACCGTCCACGAGCAGGTCCTCGGTCAGATCATGGTTGCCAATCTGATCGATAATCAGCAGAGCTATCGGGTATTGCCGGACGGATCGAGCGCGCGTATCACGCCGCCGGAACAGGAAGAACCGTTCAATGCGCATTGCTACTTCATGACAAACCCGAGTCTCTCCGGCCGTGGAAAATCCCTCAAAACTTCTAGCCCTAAAACTCTCCTCAAGCGGCTGGAAGGGCGTTAGACGCCTGCTGGCGGAAAATTGTGACATGGGTGTTCCGCCAATGCAGAGTGGGCCCGTCGCAATCGTCGACGTCGGCTCAAACTCTGTTCGCCTTGTTGTCTATGAATCTTTAAGCCGCTCGCCCTACCCGGTCTTCAATGAGAAATCACTGTGCGCGTTGGGAACCGGTGTCGCGACAACCGGCCGGCTGCCTGCGGCCGGCGTCGAAAAAGCGCTGGCCGCATTGCGCCGCTTTCGAGTCTTAAGCGAGGTTTTGGGCGTTTCGGCACTGCATGTTCTGGCAACCGCTGCGGCCCGCGATGCGTCGAATGGCGCCGAGTTTTTGGCCGCAGCAGCCAAAGCAATAGGCGCTCCGGTCGCGCTCTTATCGGGCGACCGGGAGGCGGAGCTCTCCGCGCTCGGGGTGATATCCGGATTTGTCAATCCGGATGGCATCGTCGGCGATCTGGGCGGCGGCTCGCTCGAATTGACCGAGGTGAAGGGCGCGGGTGCGGGCATAGGCGTGAGCCTGCCGCTTGGCGGTCTGACGCTCATGGATGCCTCGAGCCGCTCGCCACGCGCGGCGGCCAAAATCGTCCGCGAAACTCTGGCGGACTCTGGGATAGCCGAGCGTCTTGCCGGACGCACTGTCTATGCGGTTGGCGGGACATGGCGCGCGCTTGCCAAGCTGCATATGGGCCTGCGCAATTATCCGCTTGCTGTTACCCATGGCTACGCCATCCCTGCTTCCGAGGCCGTGGATTTTTCCGGACTAGTTGAACGGGCAAACGCCGATACATTGATTTCGAGCGGCGCGATTAATGCGGCACGGCGGCCATTTCTCGCCTACGGAGGGCTCGTGCTTGACGAAATCATAAGGCGAGCGCGGCCTCGCGAAGTCGTGTTTTCGGCGACCGGCATGCGCGAGGGCCTCCTTTACGAAATGCTTGGCACGGAGCAGCGCCGCCAAGATCCGCTGCTTCTCGCGGCATCGCAGTTTGATCGGCTTTTCTCGCGTGCGCCGGGACACGCCGATGAGCTTTGCGATTGGACCGACGGGTTAATAAAATCCATGCTTATTGATGATTCCCTTGAGGAACGCCGCCTTCGGCACGCGGCTTGCCTGCTGGCAGATGTCAACTGGCGCGCGCACCCGGACCACCGCCACGAGGAAGGTATGAATATCGCCGAAAATGCGGCGTTCCTCGGCGTCGATCATCCGGGCCGTTCGTTCCTCGCCCTGGTAGCGTGGTACCGCTATCTTGGAATCGACGCCGAGGTCAGTCCGCAGATTCGTGCTCTCGTATCCGCGCAGATGCTCGAAAAGGCGCGCATTCTCGCCGCCGCCGCACGCGCTGCCTTTGTCGTCTCCGGAGCCATGCCAGGTGTACTGCCGGCAGCGCCGGTCCACTGCACCAAAACCCAGTTGATTTTGACGCTCCCTCGGCGGTTTGCTGATCTTGCGACCGAAAAGTTGCAAAACCGCTTGGCGCAGCTCAGCCGTCTGATCCGGCGCGAGCCCGTGGTGGCGATCGCGGAATCATACCAGCCGCCGTAAACATTGACTCGTCATCGCGAGGAGCGCAGCGACGAAGCGATCCAGGAAGCGCGCTGTGACCCCTGGATGGCGTCGCTTCGCTTGCCACGACGGCCAATCCCAACAGGTCATGATTTATGGCGGTTGGAATGAGATATGGGCTCAAACGTGCGGTGGCGAGCTAAGTGGTTGAGTCTCTGATAAAACTTACTCAGCATTTATCTCTGCGGGTTCGACGAGGGTTGCCGCTGAACGGGACTAGCGCTTGAATTAGCGTGGTCGCTATTGGAGCCGGAGTCCCAGGTACCGCTCGCGAAACCAGGATCTGACGTTGCTTTCGTGCTCGTTTGCAGCGGTCTCGTGGGAGGCGTGCCCCGAGGAGCTGCGACCCGCGTTGGACTTTTGCGCTACGTCGTCTCTCATATTGCCGCCATAATCGCCCTTTTGTTCGATACGCTCCGCCTCTCCCGCACCCTGCGGGATAAGGGGCATTTTGCTTCCGAACAAGTCGACGCCTGGTGCGAAGGAAACCAGTAGAGAAGCTGAGATGAATGCCGAACGGGAAGCACTGCGAGGTGAAATTTCCGCAGCAATGAGTGAAGTAAAGGCGGAACTCGCGAAAATGAAGAGAGATATCGTGAGGGGGCTTATTAGCGCGCTCTGCGTGCAAGCGGCAATCGTCATCAGTGCGTTCGTTTGGTTCGTTAAAAGATTAATTCAGTGAGATTTTCTCGTGCCTGCGCGCGCAACCGGCGTTCATCGAGCACAAAATGCTATCAAATTCGACTCCATCCGACATCCACCCTTGCCTGTGCTATGACGATGCGCCTGCGGCGATCGATTGGCTATGCCGGGTCTTCACCGAGGTTATGCCGTCGCCGCCGCCGAAAGTGCCTCACATGCGGATCGAGTCATTCAGTTCCTGCGCGACGCGCTCGATCCGCTGCGCTGCGTCGCTGAGCGAGCTTGCGAGTTGCAAGGCCCATTCGGGCGCACCCGCCGTCGGCATTTTGAGCCGCGCAACTTCGGCCTCAAGCTCGCGGAGGCGTTCGTTTGCCTCCGCCCATTCGTCGGCGAGGGTGATCGCGACCATGATGCTCAGGCGCTGATCGCCAAGCGCGCCGAACCGCTGCCTTATTCCGGAAATCTTGGCATCGACCAGTTGCGCGAGATCGCCGAGGCGGGCTTCCTCTCCCTCGTCGCAGGCAAGCAGATAGGCCCGGCCTGCGATCGTCACCGTGAGTTCACCCATTAATGCCCTCTTTGACGGAAGCTGCTAACCTTCGGGACCGGCAAGCCCGGCAAGAACCGCCCTTATTTCTGCGCTGACATGCGCGATCCTGCGCTTCACCTCATTATTTGCCGCCTCGAGCGCCCGCGCCCTTGCGGCGGCGCCGTCAAGTTCGACCGCGAGCTTTAACCGGTCGTCCTGCATGACCGCCAGTTCTTCTTCGAGATTGGCCCGATGGCTGTCCGCCTTTGCACGCCGCTCGCTGGCCGCGTCGAGCCGATCGAGCGCGGCGGCGAGTGTCCGCAATGCGTTCTCAAGACACTCAGGCAATTCCGTTTGCGGCTCAATATTGGCGGTCATGTCAGGCTTCTGAGAACGACCGAAGCACAAACAATGCCGTCGCCGCCGTTGGCGTGGGTAACAACCGGCGTTTGGCAAACGGCCAAAATAAGCTGTGGCGCGAGTTGCCGTCGCAAAAACCAACTCCAGGCCACTTGGCGCTCCGATCACACATTCCACGAAGTCCAAAAATCCTTCTTGTGCTTGTTCGGCCGCCCCAACCTGACCGCAATGCTCCAGGTACCGGTCGACAAATCGGCCTTCCCGCGCTAATTGTCACGGGCCCTGGTACGGACGAGGGGCTGCGACAAGATAGCAAATGCGGCGCCGAAATCGTTATCCGGCCTGGCAAATCGTTTTCGTGCCTCCAAAACTTAAAGAGCAAGATAAGGAAACACAGGCAACACCTTGATACAAGCGTTTTGGCAGTTACCCAAGTGAGCCCGCCCATATTTATCCACCGCCCGGCCTCCCGAAGTCGCCCCGCTATCCAAAATGTCCTGGCAGTACTCCATGGATGAACCGGTGATGCTCGCGCCCGGCAAGAAACTCACTGTTGACGAGATGGCGAACGCCATCCGCGCTCTTGCCATGGACTCTGTCGAAAGGGCGAAATCCGGGCACCCAGGCTTGCCTATGGGATCGGCGGATATCGCAACCGTCCTCTTCACCAAGGTGCTGAAATATGATGCGGGGACCCTCGATTGGCCCGACCGCGACCGTTTTGTCCTTTCCGCCGGCCATGGCTCGATGCTGCTCTATGCGCTGCTATACCTTACCGGCGCTCCGAACATGCCAATTGCCGAGCTGCAGCGGTTCCGCCAGCTTGGATCGAGGACGCCCGGACATCCGGAATACCGCCACACGCCAGGGGTGGAAACGACCACCGGCCCGCTTGGCCAGGGGCTCGGCACGGCGGTCGGCATGGCGCTCGCCGAACGCATGCTGAATGCCGAATTCGGGCCAATCGTCGACCACCGCACCTATGTGCTGGCGTCCGACGGCGATCTCATGGAAGGAGTCAGCCAAGAGGCCATCGCCATCGCTGGGCATCTTGGGCTTAACCGGTTGATCGTCCTTTACGACGACAATCGCGTTTCGATCGACGGGCCAACTTCGCTTGCCGACTCGGTCGACCAGGTGAAGCGGTTTCAAGCGTGCAATTGGAATGCTGTTCGTGTCGATGGGCATGACCAGAACGCCATATTGCGCGCTATTCGCAAGGCGCAAAAATCGCCAAAGCCGAGCCTCATTGCCTGCCGGACGACAATCGGCTTCGGCGCACCAACCAGAGCAGGCACATCGAAGGCGCATGGCGAGCCGCTCGGGGCCGAGGAGGTTGCCGGTGTAAGGCGCAACCTCGACTGGCCTTACGAGCCTTTTACCGTACCCGAACCCATTTTGGCGGCCTGGCGCAAAGCCGGCAAACGCGGTGCGAAACTCCGCAAGGCGTGGACCGCAGCGCTCAATGTCCTGCCCGCCGACAAGCGCGCGGAATTCGAGCGCCGTTTGCGCGGCGATCTGCCGCCAGCTTTGGGCGCAGCGGTCTTGGCCTATAAGCAAAAGCTCGCCGCGGACTCTGCGCCCGCCGCCACGCGAAAGGCCTCCCAGGCGGTGCTTGAAGTTCTGGCGAAAGCCGTTCCCGAGCTTTTGACCGGCTCTGCCGATCTCACGCCTTCGAACAACACCAAAGTTTCCGCGACACCGGAGATCGCGCCTGGGTCCTATGGCGGACGCTACATCCATTGGGGTGTGCGCGAGCACGGCATGGCTGCGGCGATCAATGGCATCGCGCTCCATGGCGGCTTTATTCCCTCCGGCGCGTCATTCTTGATTTTTTCCGATTATTGCCGCCCGGCACTGCGCCTCGCCGCGCTCATGGGCATTCACGTGATCCAGGTCTTTACCCATGATTCGATCGGCCTTGGAGAGGATGGCCCAACCCATCAGCCGGTTGAGCACCTGGCCGCGTTACGCGCCATGCCCAACCTGCTTATTTTCCGCCCGGCCGATCAAACCGAGACGCTCGAATGCTGGCAGCTTGCGCTCGAAACCAAAACCTCGCCCTGCTTGATTGCTCTGACGCGGCAAAATCTGCCGCCGTTTCGCAGCCTTTACACGCCCAATAATTTATGCGCGGCGGGGGCCTATGAAGCCGCCTCCGCAAAGGGTGAACCGGCAAAAGTTTCGATTTTTGCCTCTGGTTCGGAAGTCTCGATTGCACTTTCCGCGCAAAGGATTTTGGCCGAAAGCAAAATCGCCGCGCGAGTCGTCTCGGTGCCCTGCGTGGATCTTTTCTTGAAGCAGGATCCCGCCAAACGGCAGGAGATTATTGGTGATGCGCCCATTCGCATTGGCGTCGAGGCGGCGGTGCGTCAAGGCTGGGATGCGATCATTGGCGAAGACGGAATTTTTGTTGGCATGACGGGTTTTGGCGCGAGCGCGCCGTACAAAGACCTTTACAATTTTTTCAAAATCACGCCAGAAGCCGTCGCAGCCGCGGCGCTAACGCGTTATGGTCATTGACCCTCTTCTTCAACAAACGCGAAACTGCTTGCCTCGCGCATTGTTCGTTTGTTCACCATAAAGCAAGGAGACGCTATGGCGATTAGAGTCGCTATCAATGGATTTGGCCGCATCGGCCGCAATATTTTGCGTGCAATCGTCGAGTCGAAGCGCAACGACATTCAAATTGTTGCCATCAACGATCTTGGGCCCGTCGAGACAAACGCCCATTTGCTGCGCTTCGATTCGGTGCACGGCCGTTTTCCGGGCGAGATCAAAACCGGCAAAGATTTTATTGATTGCGGCGGCGGGCAAATAAAAGTCACCGCGATCCGCGATCCGAAGGAGCTGCCGCATAGAGAGCTCGATGTCGATATCGCGCTCGAATGCACCGGGCTCTTCACTTTGAAGGAAAAAGCTTCCGCGCATCTCAAGGCGGGCGCAAAGCGGGTGCTGATCTCCGCGCCCGGAGACGATGTGGATCTGACCGTGGTTTTCGGGGTCAATCACGAAAAGCTGACAAAGGATCATCTCGTTGTTTCGAATGCCTCCTGCACGACCAATTGCCTTGCCCCGGTCGCCAAAATTATGAATGACGCAATCGGCATCGAAACCGGCTTCATGACGACGATCCATTCCTATACCGGCGACCAGCCGACGCTCGATACTTATCATAAGGATCTTTACCGGGCCCGCGCCGCGGCGCTTTCGATGATCCCCACAACGACGGGCGCGGCGCGTGCCGTTGGCCTCGTTCTGCCCGAGCTCAATGGAAAACTCGATGGCGCGGCAATCCGCGTGCCGACCCCAAATGTCTCGGTCGTCGATCTCAAATTCGTCGCCAAGCGCAAGACGACGGCGGACGAAATCAAGGAGACGGTGAGGCAAGCCGCAAAACAGCAGATGAAAGGCATCCTCACCTTCACCGAAAGCCCGAACGTGTCGGCGGATTTCAATCACGACCCGCATTCCTCGGTCGTCCATTTGGATCAAACCAAAGTCATGGATGGGACATTTGTGCGCGTGATGTCCTGGTACGACAATGAATGGGGTTTTTCGAACCGCATGGCCGATGTCGCCGCGGCTATGGGAAAGCTCCTATGACGCGGCCGGCACCTTTTTATGTCTTCCGGACTCTCGACGATGTGGATGTCGCGGGCAAGCGCGTGCTTGTGCGCGCCGACCTCAATGTCCCCATCGAGGATTACCGAATCACGGATGCGACGCGCATCGAGCGCGTGCTGGCAAATATTCGCGAGATTTCGGACCGGAAAGCCAAGGTGATCATTCTCTCGCATCTCGGGCGGCCAAAATGCGGACCCGATGCGAAAAATTCGTTAAAACCGGTTGCGGTCGAATTCGAGCGCCGGCTCGGACGCTATATCGGCTTTGCTTCCGAATGCGCCGGAGATGTCGCGAAAAGCGCGGTCCAGGCGATGAAGGACGGCGACATTCTTCTTTTGGAAAATACCAGATTCCACGACGGCGAGACCAAGAACGATCCGGCCTTTGTCGCGGCGCTCGCCGGGCTCGGCGATATATATGTCAACGATGCCTTTTCGACCGCACACCGGGCGCACGCATCGACCGAAGGGCTCGCCCACAAACTTCCGGCCTATGTCGGGCGCAGCATGCAGCTCGAGCTCGAAATGCTCAAGCGCATGTTGGCCGACCCGAAGCGCCCGCTCGCGGCGATCGTCGGGGGCGCAAAAGTGTCGACCAAATTCGAGCTTTTGGGAAATCTCATGCGCCAGGTCGACTATTTGTTTGTCGGCGGCGGCATGGCCAACACGCTTTTGCTAGCGAGCGGCAAGCGCATAGGCAAATCGCTTTGCGAGCCAAAATTTGCCGATGCCTCCAAAAAGATTCTTGCCGAAGCGGATGCGGGCAAATGCAAGCTCGTGCTGCCCACGGATGCGGTTGTCGCCACCGCTCTCGAAGCCAATGCGCCCACAAAGACGGTCGATGTCGATTCCGTCGGCGAGGATCAGATGATTCTCGACATCGGTCCACGCACCATCTCGCAAGCCGTGGGGATCCTTGCCGCGGCCCGCACGCTCGTCTGGAACGGACCAGTCGGGGCCTTTGAGGTTGCGCCTTTCGAGACCGGCACATTGACGATCGCCAAGGTCGCGGGGCAGCTCACCAAAGTGGGGGCGCTCGAGTCGATTGCGGGCGGCGGCGATACCATCGCGGCGCTTAACCAGGCGGGCGCCGCGGGCGATTTCACTTATGTGTCGACAGCGGGCGGCGCTTTTCTCGAATGGCTCGAAGGCAAGAAACTGCCGGGCGTCGAGGCGCTGCGCTGGGCGAGCGCAAAAAGCGGATGAAGCCCCAAACCTATGATCAAGGTCCTCGAGGAAGCCATCACGAAAATTCTTCGGCTGCATGCACTGGAGCGAGCAGTCAGGACAATCGAACGATTTCCGCATTGCGGGTTTCATGCCGGTCGCGGTATTGCGGCGGCAGACGGCGCTTTTCTCGAATGGCTCGAAGGCAAGAAACTGCCGGTCGAGGCGCTGCGCTGGGCGAGCGCCAAGACGGCGTGAGTTTTAGCCCCTTTCCGCGGAGCCAGTTTTTCCGCGGCATCACGCAACTACCGGGACCGGTTAATGCGGATTCGATATATTACCGCTAGGCCATACACACTTCAACCCTTGGCCCGGGATGTCAAACATGCAGCTTGGGAAAGGACACGAAGGACACGCGCTAGTTTGGAGAAACTCGGGACACGATTGAGGATGAACACCACCCCCTTGATATGCCTGTCCAGAAAAACTTTGTTGCATGCTGTACCGGTTCGCAGATTTCGCGAGCGCGCATTCGGCTGTAAATCCTGGCATACTCATTTCAACCTCCTGTTCTCTTGATTTCACGGTTATAATAAAGGGACGGCTTGGTTACGAGAAACGGAAATTCACTGGTTATTTCGATCGAAAGGCTTTCGATGTCAAGACTGAGTATATCGGCGGTATTTTAGAGGCATCACAGGACTGGCTGTCCTCGCGAACCAAGCGAAGCAATCCAGGGGTGTGTTGCGGCCCTTGGGTTGCTTTGCCGTCGCGCTCCTCGCAAAGACGAGTCAATTTTTAGTTCGCCTGGTATAAGGCCGACGGCATCAGTTACATCAGAAGCAGCACTGGTTTGGATGCCCGCCACCGGCAAGACACCAACAACATTCGAGGCACCCGTCATCGCAACCATTGTCATCGCAGCACCATTTGGCGCAGCTGCGGCGGCTCACCGCCGGCTCAATCCGGCCTGTCATTTCCGTGCCGCCCGCGCTTAGCCGGTATTTGTTTTCTGTCTTGTAGACAGAACTCTCGGCGGTAAATCCTGGGAAGGTCATAGCACTCATTTCAAATCTCCTTTCGGTTGGTTGTTGTCGCCGGTCGTAACCGGGCGACAGCTTATTCACCGAGAACGGGAACGCCACCGGTCAACCCGGTGCGACGAAAGACTTCCCGGTGAAATCGGTCGTGCGGCTGTGGATGCTTTGCTGGTGCGGCTCGATACCCTTGTAGAGCGCCGACTCAGCGGTGAATCCCGGCATTTTCATAATCAAACTCCCCTCAGTTGGTATGGGTTCAGCGGTCGTAGTAAGGCGACAGCTTCGTCACCAGGAACGGAAATTCCTCGGTCACATCCACCCGCACAAAAAACTTCTCGGTGTAATCTGTATTGCGGTTGGTGAATGCGAAGATGACCTCGACGATGTTGCGGGGGCCGCTTAAGGGCGAGGGGGGCGTTTCGACTCCCGTCAGCGAGAAGTCTCGCGCGAATTCGTCCGCCGCCCTGGCGTAAATCGCCGGATAGCGCACAGAGAGATAATTTAGGGCGCGCTGCTCGCCGGTGGCCCCGGCATTGTCGGTCATCTGCATGATTCTATCAAACAGCTCACAGGCCGCCGCTCCAAACTCCGGGGCTGCTATACTTTCCGGCCGCGGGATCGCTTCGATCAACGCCTGGCGCGAAAAAGTGTAGATCTGATCGAAGATCACGATCGGCACCATCAGCCCGTTGCAATAGTCCGGCGGGGCAATGGGGCCGCGAACGCCGATGACCGTGCTGATCCACGGGCAGTCGTGCGGTTCAATCGCGCAAATGAGAAGATCGAGATCTGCCGGATCACGCGCCTGGAGAATATAGGTTTCGAGGCCTTGAATGGTCATCACCCAGCACATTTGGCGCGCGAGATAGCGGTTTTCGGGCCGCGACAAGACCTGATGAAAGGCCTGTTGATCCGTCCTGCACGCGGTATCCGCCCGGCCGGTTGCTTGCGCCATCTCCTTTTCGACAGAGGGGCGCGGAAAGCGCGCCTCGATCTGGCCCAAGGCATAGACAAAGGACGGTGCTCCGGACGCCGCCCCGCTCGCGCAGGCCGGACACGGCGCCGAGGGCCCCGGCGCGGCACCGTATTGGGAAGGTATGACTTCATGTGCTGGCGCCTCGGGCGCGGCGCCAATGGCTGTTGCTTGCGTATTCATTTCAATCTGTTCCATGCGTTCTTCCTCCATAATCATGGTTGTCATCGGCGCTATTTCGTTCGCCTTCCGGAAAAATGAACAAACCGGTTGAGCGTGGCCGCGCGCCGCTCGCAGCCGCCGCAGGATTTGATGCCAACGGCATAGGTCATGCGTTTGACGACGTCGCCGAGACCCACGTCCTCATCGCTGACGAATCCGGGAAGGCGCACGGTATGAGGGCGCGGGCGGGTCTCTGGCGCTCCCGGTTCTTGGCCGCTACTCATTGGCAGTCTCCTTCTTTTTTTGCGGTCAGCGGCGCTTTGCGCGGCGTCCAGGCCGTTTCCTCGGCCGGGGCCTTTCGCCAGCCGCGCAAAATACTCGGAAGATTAAAAACCATCTGCCCCAGGGCGTAGCCAACCGCCATGATCCAAACGCACGCGGCTATTTTCAAAGCCGTTTGCAGAAGGGTATCGCCCAGAAAAACGGACACGGCAAAAATAACCGGGATCGCCAGACCGCTCGCAGGAATGAGCACCAGAACCTTGAAAAACTGTCCAAGGAGCCAGCCAGTCAACAAAGACGCAATCGCGAGCACGATCATCGCGCTGATCCCCGCAATTCCCCGGCGCTCAGTAGCGTCTGATAGGCGCCCCAAGCATCGAGCAGGGGCGGAACCACACTGCTCCGCCGGCGGGCAGTCGCCCCGTTGACTGCAAGCTTTATTGCCCCGGCGGGGATACCGGGAAATTCCGACCACAGAAGCGCGATGGCGCCCGTCACAAACGGCGCGGCGGCGCTGGTTCCGCCCGAGGTGAGCGGCTTGCCGTCCGTGCCAAGGCTCCCAATGCGATCGCCAGGCGCGCCAAGCCCCCGGCGTCCGATAGAGCCGCCCAGATTGGACTGGCCAAGCGGCCTGCCCGCAAAATCGTAAGCGGCAACCGGGATCACCCAGGGATGGCTGGTGATGGCGGTGCCGCCGAGCGCTCCCTGATTGCCGGCCGCCGCCACCACGATCACCCCGCGCTTTGCTGCCTCGTCGAGGGCTTCTTCGAGGTCCCGCTCGGCCTTGGAGGAGGGCTGCGCGATGGCGGCGCTGATGTTGAGCACATGCGCGCCAGCGCGAATGCAATCGAAGACGGCTTTGGCCAGCTCCTCTGGTTTGGCGCTTGGCATATCGCCGTTTGCGGGGGTGCTTTCAGAGAAGATGGGACGGACGAGAAGTGTGCAGCCTGGGCAAATCGCGGGCGACTGGGCACCCCGCCTCGCCGATAGGATGCCAGCCACGTAAGTGCCATGCTGGCAGGCGGCACTATCGCTCCGCGTACATGCGCTGCCAAGCCCGCCTGGCAGAGCGCGGATGCCGCCAGCGGCGAAGTCCGGGTGGGCCAAAAACACCGGCCCGTCGATCAAGCCGATGACGATCTCAGGCCTGCCCTGAGTACGTTCCATTAAAGCAGTGAGCCCGACCAGATCCAACGGATTCATGATGCTTCGCACGGGCGGCAGCATTGGCACTGCGCCCTTTAGATTCTGTTACTGGCTCCATTGACCCGCCATTATAGCGCCCAAATTTTCGTCCGCGTCCCCTGTTCGGGGGATACGGGTTTCGCTCCCTCGCCTGGTGAGCGTTAGGTTTCACAGCATCCCGCGCTGGCTTTCTGTTGTGCAGTGCCTCAAGGGTGTATGATTGCGGGATCGTGCGCCTCAAAACCGGACAAACCAATGGCCGTCACCGTTGAAATCGAGCACCTTTTTGGAAATCTCGCACCCTATATCCATCACTATGGCGCGGCGGCAGTCACTGCCGTTCTGACCTTCGAATCGATTGGCGCTCCACTGCCCGGGGAATCGCTGCTGATCTTCGCCTCGGTGCTCGCGGCGCGCGGGGAAATTTCGCTTCCCGTTCTGATGCTCTCGTCTTGGACGGGCGCCGTATTTGGCGACAATATCGGCTATCTGCTGGGCAGGCGGTTTGGCCGGGGCATAATTCTACGCTACGGGGCAAGGATTGGGATTAATGACGAACGCCTCGGCAAGGTCGAAGCGGTCTTTGCGCGCTACGGCGCTTTCACCGTCGCATTCGCGCGCTTCGTCAATGTGCTGCGCCAATTGAACGGCGTCGTCGCCGGCATGTTGCGAATGGATTGGAAGCGGTTTTTGTTTTTCAATGCGCTTGGCGGCGCGCTATGGGTCACCGTTTGGACCTTTGCCGGCTTTTATCTCGGCAAGCATGTCTCCAATTTTGCGGCGATCGCGCACGAATTGGAACATGGTGGAGCGCTTTTGGGTGTCGTGTTGCTGATGATTGCGCTTGCCTATGCGGCATGGCGTACCAGCCACAAAAGCTAATCGCGCGTAGGAGTTGAACCGGTGGCGAACGGGAAAAAAAGCCCGTCACTTCGCGCCGTTGCGCAACCGGGTTTCGAGCCGGAAGGGGTGGGCCGGATAAACGCCAACAATCTTCAGTTCCTTGCAAAAAAAAGCGAGCTCCTCGAGAGCGCGGGCAAGTGCCGGCTCTTCAGGATGGGCCTCGACATCGGCCAAAAATTGGGTGGCAGTGAACTCCCCTTCGACCATATAGCTTTCGAGCTTGGTCATATTGATGCCATTGGTGGCAAACCCGCCGAGCGCTTTATAAAGCGCCGCAGGCACATTGCGCACCCGGAAAACAAAACTTGTCACGACGCAGCCGGAAACCGGTTTCGTCCATTGCGGGCATTTCGAAAGCACAACAAAACGCGTTGTGTTATGCGGCTCGTCCTCTATGTCCGCTGCGAGTATTTCAAGGCCGTGGATTTCGGCGGCAAGGCGGGTTGCGATTGCCCCGCGGCTTGGATCGGCCCATTCGGCGACTTCCCGCGCGGATCCCGCAGTGTCGCCCGTCACATGCGCCGTAAGCCCATGGGCGCGGATGATTTTGCGGCATTGGCCGAGCGCGTGAACATGACTGTAGACGGAACGCAGCCCTTCGAGCCGCGCGCCTTTGACGCCGAGCAACTGAAAATGAATCGGCAAAAAAAACTCTCCGACTATGAAGAGGCCGGAGGCAGGCAAAAGATGATGGATGTCCGCGACACGTCCTGCGATCGAATTTTCGATCGGGATCATGCTCAGCGCCGCGACCTCATCGGAGAGCACCCCTAGCGCATCCTCAAATGTCGGGCAGGGCAAGGGTTCCCAGCCAGGATAGGCGTTGTTGCAGGCGATATGCGAATTGGCCCCCGGCTCGCCTTGAAAGGCGATCTTTTTGGCGGTCATTCAACCCTCAATGAGATCGAGAACACGATGGCCTTTCTTCGACTAGGCCATCTTGCTGCACATCCTTGCCTCGCTGTCTGTCCGGCCGCAACATCCGGTCGCGCTTTTTGCGGAGAGCGCAAGACCCTTCGCGGATGTTCCGCGGTTTACATCCTGTCATGGCAGCTATGAGGCCGTGGCGCGACTAATGCCCAACAGGACCCTATAAGGACCGGAAGGCCACCGGCACCGTGAAATATACAACTATCACAACCGCAATCGATATGGCGAACGCCATTATTATCTCAGCACGGTATGAGCGCCGGAACAGATATGCGTAAACAAAGATGTTCCATACATAAATCGGAAACAATATAAACGCTTCCAATTCCCTGACGTTTACATCCGGCAATTCCGCGAAAATGGGCGCGATGAAAATTAAAAACCCAAGAAAGGTGCGGATAAAAATGACGATGGCTCCGCCCAGCGCCAACGCTGCAAGCGTCTGAACCAGCCGTTCCCTGTATCCGGAAATCCACGCCCAGCCTGCGGCGACAGCGGACAATAGGACAGCGCTGCAAATTCCGCTCGCAGCAGCTCTTGCTGGCGAATAAAAGTTTCCTTGAAACAAGAAGACCGCCGCCGCAAACCCGGCGAGACAGATGGTCAGCAAAATTCGCGATTTTGGCAACACATCGGCGCCAAGTTTGAAGGTCAATATGCCGACAATCTTTTCGATTGGACTGGGGAGCGTCAGTTTCATAGTCGCGTTCTTCTGGCCAGATTTTTGATATTCCGCGCCTGCGTGATGAATTTTTTGCGAAAGTGTCGCGCTCGTAGACACGGCTGGATTTAACCAATCGCCTGCGGACGCCACAGGCTCTCAGCCACCCACATCCAAACCAAATTGCCTTGTGTGACCTGGCGATTTGGCGAAAGAGTTCACGCTGTTGCTTTGGGCCAGCCAGAGGCTATTGCCGTTTGAGATTAAAGCGCCAAAACGCAAAACCAGCGGCGAACACGACCGCACCCACAATTCCCCAGATCACAAAGTTTTTCCCAACAGGCGTGCCCACAGTAAATGGAAATTGCGACACATAGGTCTGACCATGGTCGTTCTTCACAGTCACAATTCCAATGAACTTCCCTGTTTCCGGAAAATCGTGCTCGAAAGTCAGGGTCCCAGTCGGATATTTTTTTGGCGCTGAGAAAAACACCGTCTTCGAGTCAAGATTGCCTGTGTCCCCGAGTTCGGCATCCGTCAAGTAGGGATAGCCATTCAGCGTTGTATGCGTACCCAAATCCCTGATGATGCGAATCTCCGTGACCATATCGCGGAGCTCTTTTTCTTGCATGTCAAGGGCAACAACCATTTGTCCGGCGTTTGGGATATCGTCGCAAAACTCTTGCCTAGAATACTGCGGCTGATAGCCGGTAAAGTACATGATATCCGGGCCGATCTTCATGATGCATTTGTTGTTCTGCACGGATACGCCGCCATGCGCGTATGCACCCGACGTAGACAGAACTATGGCCACCAACCAGGCCGCGCCTAAGCGTAACATGAAGTAACCTCCCTAAACAAAAACCCCCCGCTGGGGCCGTGGCTCCAGCGGGGGAGATTGTTTCATCTTTTGTACCTTCGATTGTCTATCCTAGGCAAAACTCACACAGCCAGGAAGGACGGGATCACTGCTCCGCTCACTTCCACCGCGTAGCGTTCGCCACTCGGCGAGAAAAGGAACAGCAATCCGGCGAAGGAGCTGTCGACGTCATAGGCAAGTCCCGAGAGACGCTCGGTATCCCACCGCGCATCTTGAACGGTCAGCGTAACGTCCCTGGTCTCTCCCGGCTGGATAGGGGCCGTATCGCTAAGCGTCAAGCCTCTTTCCGCCAGCAGATAGTCCGGATACTCAACCTTAGTGGTATAGACGTCCGGATTCAGGAACCGAAGGCCGGCACAGATAAACTCTCCGAACCGCAGCGCCTCCTTGCCGGTATTGGTGACCTTGTAGTTTATTGTCAGCTCGCGGCCAGGCACCTTGTAGGTCCCGCCGAGATATTTCAACGTGACCGGCGTTGCCGGCTCGTCGATAGCCGGGATGTTATGTAAGTCACCCGATTGCAGCGGAATGGTATTTGGATAGGAGCTCACCGCCATCGCATAGCCGATGATGCAGACCAACAACACCCCGCCAAGACTGACCGCCCCGACCAGTTTCTCCTGAGGCGTGATGACCTCGTCTTCTTTGCCGGAAGCGACCCAAATAAACCGGCCAAGAATGCCGCGCCTGGTGAACCAGTACCATATCCAAGCGCAACCGACGACGCCCCACAACAGGTGCCACATATAGATGCTGGTGATTCCCATGGTCTCAAGGTTGACCGTGGTGCCGTTCAGCAGCTTAATGGGGTCGGTAAAGTCAGCAAAGTTGCCCTTGATGTCGATATACTGCCCAGGACCGGGGATCGGGCCGCCTGTCTCGACGCTCAATTGAACGTGCGTGTGCCAATGGCCGGGCCGGCGCGCCCTGAGGAGTACTCTGAACTCATAGGTCTTGCCGAGTTTGAGCTCGACTGAACGCGGTGTGAACACCCCGCCCACCCAAACACCAATACGGTTGGCCATGGCGCCCGGTTGGCCGGTGTTCATAAAGCACCGCTCCGGCACGCGGATGGCCGCCGGCCAAGCGTTCATGATATGAAGCTTGCCGGTGATTTCATACTCTTCGTTGACGGTGACATTCGTCTTCGACCATTTCAGGTCATACCAACCCAAGGTCCGCATGCGGAGGAAGGCCGCCTGCGACTTTTCGCCATGCGCGTCTGCCGGGCCGACGGACGTCATGGTAAGCGCGAGTCCAGCAGCCAGACCTAGGGCCCAGAGCCTCCCCGCTTGGCGCGTAGCGAGCCGCGCCAATTTACTGAACATTGTTGTTTTCATTGCGTTTACTCTCCCACACGGCAAAGCCGTGCCTCTTCCAAGACTTGACCGGCGAATTAGACGTACTTCATGTATTTCACGGTGGAGAACATCTTTCCGACGTGCCACCAGACGAAATACACCATGATCGACACGAATCCGCCGAAGAATGCCGCAACGCCGACGACGTCCTTAC
>JACXTT010001352.1_pt1 | contig 40950 bp, 37 predicted proteins | sample 9270951 | NCBI WGS metagenome assembly JACXTT01 (sample SAMN15532306, study PRJNA645909) | rock metagenome | isolation source: weathered quartz diorite | place: Puerto Rico | collected 2017-06-21
GCTGGAGCGTGTCGGGGTCCATCGGCGGCACGGGCGCGTCGAGCGCTGGCCAGTCGGACACCAGCCGGTTGTCCTGCAGCGTGCCCGGCACGCCGATCGTCTGGGCCAGTTGGGCCTTGTCGCGGATGTGGTCGGCCATGGCCGTGCGCAGATCGTTCTGCGCGCGCAGGTAATCGAGCTGAAGCTTGGTGACGTCGGCGCGGGACACATCGCCCGCCTTCAGCCGCGTCTCGTTGGCCTGCTGGGTGCGGGCGTAGAGCGCCAACGTCTCGGTCAGCACTTCCACGCGTTGCTGGCTGACCGCGGCTTCGTAGAACGCCTGCTCCACCGCCGAGGTCTGTTGCGCCACGATGGCCTGCACCACTTCGCCGGCCGCCGCGTTCGCCTTGCGCGCGGCGTCCACGCGCAGGCCGCCCTTGTTAGCGGTCTCGATGACCTGGTCGATCCGCACGGTCGAATCCACGGTCTTGCTGCGCAGGCTGCCCGAGCCGACGCCGGCGTGGGGGTTGATGTTGGCCACGCCCAGGCTGAGCACCGGATTCGGTCGCTGCGAGGCGATCTGGATGTCCGCCTGGCTGGCTTCCTCGCCACGCCGGGCGGCAATGATGTCGCGGTTGCAGCGCTGGGCGTCAAGACGCGCCTGGGCAAGGGTCAGTGAGGCTTTGGCCGGCGGCGCCATGCAAGGGCCATCGGCAGGCAGCGGCTGGGGCGGGCTGGCACTCTGGCCGGCCTGGGCCAGCGAGGCCACCGCTGAGGCCGCCACGGCAAGCACGGTCGCCAGGGCGGCACGGGTAAGGGAAAGACGCACGATCAGTCAGGCTCAATTCGACAACGGTCAGAGGTAAACGACCGTGCCAGCCTAACGGTGCACCAGAAGGGATAACTATTTCTGTTTTGCCCTGGCAACCCGCTGCGTTTTGCCTTCAATTCGGCTTTGCGCACGATCTCCCGAGCGCATTGAAACGCAATCCGATTACAAACGGCTTTCATCTCCCAAGAAAAATGTATGGATCTGTGCCAAAGCGCCGCAAATCCCGCTGTCCGTCGCATTAGTGCCATGCAGCATCGACGATGCCGTCGAGACGCCGTTCATAAGCGCTCAAAAATTAACTAGACGACCGGTCTAATTGTTGCTAGAGTGCACCATCATGGCGAATGACTCTCCTTCCACCGACGTCCGTCGGCACATTCTCGACGTGGCCCACCCGCTGCTGTTGCGCAAGGGTTTCACCGGCGTTGGCCTGGCCGAAGTGCTGGCGGCGGCGCGGGTACCGAAGGGCTCGTTCTATCACTACTTCGGGTCCAAGGAAGCCTTCGGCGAGGCCGTGCTGGAGGCCTATTTCTCCGATTACCTGGCGCGCATGGACGCGTTGCTGGCGGCCCCGGGCACGGCGGCGCAACGGATCACCAACTACTTCCACGACTGGCTCGACTCGCAGACCGGTGACGAAGCGCAGAGCCGTTGCCTGGTCGTCAAACTGGGCGCGGAGGTTTGCGACCTGTCCGAGAGCATGCGTGCCGCGCTGGAGCATGGCACCCAGCGCATCATCGAACGCCTGGCACGCTGCATCGAAGCGGGCCGCGACGACGGCTCGCTACCGGGCGCGCCGGCCAACGCCAGGGCTGCGGCGGCCACGCTGTACCAGAACTGGCTCGGCGCCAGCCTGCTGGCCAAGATCAACCGCGATCGCGCACCGCTGGACGCGGCCCTGGCCGACACGCGAGAGCAACTGGGTCTGGCCCAGGACGCCTGAGGCGGGAGAGATACATAAACTCCCGCCTTTTTTGCACCCGTTTTCTAGACGACCGGTCTAATTGGTCAACGTTTTCCACCCAACAGGAGTTAATCCATGCCGCAACATGACATCGTCAATCGCCGCGTCCTCCTCGCCGCCCGCCCGCGTGGCCTGCCAACCACGCAGGACTTCCACCTTGAAGAGACCGCCGTGCCGGCGCCGGGCGAGGGCCAGGTCTTGCTGCGCACGCTGTATTTGTCGCTCGACCCTTACATGCGCAACCTGATGGACGAGGTTGGGCCGGCCTACGCGCCGTCGGTGCCACTGGGTGAACCCATGGTCGGTGGCACGGTGAGCCAAATCGTCGCCTCCCGGCATCCGCAGTTCCGCGTCGGCGACCTTGTGCTCGGCAGCGGCGGCTGGCAGGACTACGCGCTGTCGGACGGACAGGACCTGAGCCCGCTCGGCGACATGGCGCAGCCCTCGCTGGCGTTGGGCGGCCTTGGCATGCCGGCGTTCACCGCCTACGTCGGCCTGCTCGATATCGGTCAGCCCAAGCCGGGCGAAACCGTGGTCGTGGCCGCGGCGACCGGCGCGGTCGGCGCGGTGGTCGGGCAGATTGCCAAACTCAAGGGTGCGCGCGTGGTCGGCATCGCCGGCGGCGCCGACAAGTGCCGCTACGCCGTCGAAACGCTTGGCTTCGACGCTTGTATCGACCGTCATGATCCGCAACTGGCCGCGCACCTGGCGCAAGCCTGCCCGGACGGTATCGACGTTTACTTCGAGAACGTGGGCGGCGCGGTGTTCGACGCCGTGGTGCCGCTGCTCAATATCGGCGCACGGGTGCCGGTGTGCGGCGTCATCGCGCACTACAACGACGACACGCCGCCGGACGGCCCCAACCGGTTGCCGCAATGGATGTCCACGCTGCTGCAGAAGCGCATCCTCATGCAGGGCTTCATCATTTTCGACCACTACGAGGGCCGCTTCGACGCCTTCCGCCGCGACATGGAGGCGTGGATCGCCGGCGGCCAGGTCACGCTGCGCGAGGACCGCGTCGACGGGCTGGAGCACGCGCCGACCGCATTCATCGGCCTGCTGGAAGGCCGCAACTTCGGCAAGCTCGTGGTGCGCGTCGCGGGCGACTGACCGCTCAAGAGCAAGGGGACTCGACCTACTGCCGCGCGCGGTCGTCGAGTCCCAGCCCACGGCCGATGATCTCCTTCATGATCTCGCTGGTGCCGGCATAGATGCGGGAAATCCGCGCATCGGTATACATGCGGCAGATGCGGGTCTCCTCCATGTACCCGGCGCCGCCGTGCAGTTGCACGCCCTCGTCCACCACGCGCCCTTCCAGTTCGGAGGTCAGCAGCTTGGCCGCCGCCGCGGTTTCCACGGCCAGCGTGCCGGCGTTGTGCATCAGCACGCACTGGTCGACGAAGGTCTGCAGCGCATCCAGTTGCGCACGCAACTCGGCCAGCCGGAAACGCGAGTTCTGGAACATGCCGATCGGGCGGCCGAAGGCCTTGCGTTCCTTGACGTAATCGAGCGTGAGATCGAACGCCACCTGCGCGCAGGCCAGGTAGCCGCAGGCGCCCAGCAGCCGCTCCTCGGCCAGGTGGCGCGTCAGGTAGCGAAAACCCTGCGCCGGATCGCCGAGCACATTGGCCTTGGGCACGCGGACGTTGTCGAAGAACAGCTCGGCGGTGTCCTGCGAGTGCAGGCCCATCTTGCGCAGTTTGCGGCCGCGCTCGAAGCCGGGCATGCCGCGCTCGACGATGAACAGGCCAAGCCCGTGCGCGCGGTCCGGCGCCGTGCGCGCCACCACCACGACGGCATCGGCCAGGATGCCGTTGGAGATGAAGGTCTTGGCGCCGTTGAGCAGCCAGTGGTCGCCGCAGTCCTCGGCGCGCGTGCGCACGCCGGCCAGGTCGGAGCCGGTCTCCGGCTCGGTCATGGCGATGGCGAAGATCGACTCGCCGCGCGCGGCCGGCGGCAGGAAGCGTTGGCGCTGTGCCTCGTCGCCGATGCGGCCGATGTAAGGCGCCACCAGCCGCGAATGCAGCGTGCCGAAGTAGCCGGAATCGCCGTGGCGCGCGTTCTCCTCGATCAGGATCTGCTCGTAGCGGAAGTCCTCCACGCCGGCGCCGCCATCTTCCTCGTCGGCCCACATCAGCAGATAGCCCTGTTCGCCGGCCTTGCGGAACACCTCGCGGTCCACGCAACCCTGCTCGCGCCAGCGCTCGCCGTGGGGTGCGACCTCGCGCTGGAAAAAGCGGCGCGCGCTGGCGCGGAAGTCGTCGTGGCCGGCATCGAAGATCAGGCGCTGCATCATGGGGCTCCGTCAGGTTGTCTGTCGCCAGTCTCCGCTGGCCGAGCGGCGCGGGCGTCGTCGGAAGCGATGAATTTGCCGCCAGCCGGCGACGGGCAGGCGGGCAGACAGACCGGTCCGCCGCACAATGTCTTGCCATGTCTGCGTATGATGGACTGCGCACTGCCCCGCCTCCCCCACCGCCCCGACTTTCCGCCATGCCCGACCACTCGCTGCTCTCCTCCCTGCTCATCTTCGGACTGGGCGGCGTGCTCGGAGCCGTGGGCGGCTTGTTCGGCATCGGCGGCGGACTGATCGCCATTCCTGCGCTGGGCCTGCTCTACGGCATGGATCAGCAACTGGCGCAAGGCACCGCGCTGGTGATGATCGCGCCCAATGTGCTGATCGGCTTCTGGCAATACCGGCGGCGCGCCAATATCGAACTGCGCACGGCCGCGGTGCTGGGGCTGTCCGCGGTGCTCGCCACCTACCTGTCCGCGCGGCTGGCGACCGCCATCGATGCTCAACTGCTGCGCCGGATCTTCGCGCTCTTCATGATCGGGCTGGCGCTCTATTTCCTGTGGCGGCTACTGCCCGGGCGGGCGTCCACGGCACAGCGGGCGCGTTTGTCGTCGCGCTGGATCCCCGCGCTGGGCGTCGTGGGCGGCGCCTTTTCCGGATTTTTCAGCGTGGGCGGCGGCGTGGTTGCCGCGCCGGCGCTGGTGGGCCTGTTCGGCATGCGCCAGGCCGTTGCGCAGGGGCTGGCGCTGGCGCTCGTCACCCCCGGCGCCGTGGTCGCGCTGGCCACCTACGCCCACGCGGGCCATGTCGACTGGGCCAGCGGCATCCCGCTGTCGCTGGGCGGCATGCTGACCATCTCCTGGGGCGTGGCGCTGGCGCACCGCATGCCCGAGCGCCGCCTGCGCGCCCTGTTCGCGCTGTGCCTGATCGGCACGGCGCTGGTGATGCTGGTGAAGGGCTGACGCGGCACACCTCAGAACTGGTGCCGCATGCCCAACATCACACCCACGCGGGAGGAATGGGAGACCGTGGTCACCGGACTGCCCGCCCAGTACTCCGTCTCCCGTCCGACCGCGCCCCCACGCGCCCAGGTCGCATCGGCCTGCAGAAACAGGCTGCTGCGCCGCGATAACGCGTAGTCGGCCACCATCGCCACAGCATCCGCGTTGCCGCTGCCCAATTGCACGGGAAGTGCCTGGAACTGCGTGGTGACGTTGCCCGATTGCTGGTAGCGGTAGTAGGCGCCGGACAGATGCAGCGCCGGCGTGAGCTGGTAGCCCAGACCGGCGAATCCGAGCGCGAAGCTTGCATTGCCGACGTCTTCGCGCCGCCCCATGTACCCGGCATACGCGGTCGCCTTGCCCATCGCGTACGAGGCGCCGGCGGTCCAGTTGCGGATGGTGTTGCCGCCGGCAACCGGGCGCTGCTGGTCGTAGGCAGCGCCCAGAGCGAGCGCACCCTGTTGGTACATCAGGCCGCCGCCGAAGGTCGCGCCCCGGGATGCGCTGCCGGGCTGCTCGCCGAAGCCGTAGTCCAGCTGCACCGTGAACGGCCCCGCAGTGCGCCGGTACACCACACTGTTGTTGATGCGATAGCCCTGAAAGAAGATGTCCCCGCCCAGGTAGAGCGAATCGGACCAGAAGTTGCCCCAGCTCTGGTCGAGCGGGTTGAACGACCAACCAACGTTGTTCAGCGCGTTGTACTGCCGGCCGAACGTCAGCGCGCCCCATTCGCCTGACAGTCCGACGTAGGCCTGGCGGCCGAACAGCGCGTTGTAGGCAGTCTTGCCGTCGTCGGTGCCGAAGCCGTTCTCCAGCACGAACACCGCGTGCTGCCCGCCGCCGAGATCTTCGTCGCCGCGCAGGCCCCACCGGCTACCGCCGATGCCGCTGGATACCAGCTCTGTCAGATTGCCATGGCGGCCGTCGATGTTCGATGTGTAGCGAACCGCCGTACTGATCACGCCGTAGAGCGTGACGCTGGACTGCGCGTGCGATGCGGCGGGCAGCAGCGTGCCCGCCAGCAGCCACAATGTGGCTCTGGTTCTCATTGAGGTCTCCTCCTGAACCGGTACGGTGCGCCGCGGCGGGACGCCAGCGCCCGCCACGGCGTCTGTCCGCTTGTTATAGATCGAGCACCAGCTCGTTGCCGCGTGCCCGGGACACGCAGATCATCATCGTGCGCTGCGCAGTCTTCTCGCTGTCGCTCAGGTACTGGTCGCAATGCTGCGCCTCGCCGGCCAGGATGCGCGTTTCGCACGTCCCGCACACGCCCTCCCGGCACAAGCACTCGACGCTGGCGGCGTTCTCACGCTCGATGGCCTTGAGAATGCTTTCGTTGGCGGCCACCTGCACCGTCTTGCCCGACTTCGCCAGCACGACCGTGAACGCATGACCCGCCTGCTCGGGCGCGGCGAACTGCTCCCAGTGGATGCGCCCGGGAGCCACGCCAAGCGCTTGCGCCGTGTTGCGTACCGCATCGATCAGCGGCTGCGGCCCGCAAACGTAAGCATGCGCGTTGGCCGCCATGCCGCCCAGCAATGTCGCCAGATCGAGTGTCTGGCCAAGGCTGTCGACATAGAAGCGTACGTGCTCGCCGTCCGGCCCCTGCTCCAGTTCATGGCGAAAGGCGCCATGCTCGGGACTGCGAAAGGCATAGTGCAGTTCGCAGGAGCGGCCGCGCAGCTCGTGCATCTGTGCCAGAAACGGCGTGATGCCGATGCCGCCCGCGATCAGCACGTGGTGCTGCGCCTCGGTGCTGATGGCGAACAGGTTGTTCGGCGCCGTGATCGTCAGCGTGTCGCCCTCGTGCACTTTGTCGTGCAGATAGGCCGAACCACCCTTCGAGCGTTCCTCGCGCCGAACGCCAATCTGGTACTGGCGGGTGTCCGCCGGCGCGTTCATCAGCGAATAGGCGTTGTTGTACTGCCGGTCGCCGTCGCGTATCTGCACGATGACATGGCTGCCGCCGGTAAAAGTCGGCAACGGCGCACCGTCGGCCGCCGAGAGCGTGAACCGCTTGATGAGCGGCGTCATGCGCTCCACGCGATCGACCTTGACCTGAATCTGTTGGTGGGCGTTCCCCATGCTGCTTCCTTTCCGATGCACCGGCGCCTACAGCGCCATGCACAGATACTTCGTTTCCAGATAGTCGTCGATGCCACTGCGCGAGCCTTCACGGCCGAGGCCGGATTGCTTCACACCACCGAACGGCGCGACCTCGTTGGAGATCAGGCCGGTATTGATGCCGACCATGCCGTACTCCAACTGCTCCGCCACGCGCCAGACCCGGCCGATATCCCGGCTGTAGAAGTAGGCGGCCAGGCCGTAGATGGTGTCGTTGGCCATGCGCACGACCTCGTCCTCGGACGAGAACCGCACGATCGCCGACACCGGCCCGAAGATTTCTTCATCCAGCACGCGCATGCCGGACGCCACCCCGGTCAGCACCGTGGGCTGGAAGAACTGCGCGCCCTCCGCGTGAACGGCGCCGCCCAGGGCCACCTCCGCCCCTTTGCGCACCGCGTCGTCGACCAGCTCTCCAACCTTGGCAACGGCACGTGGGGAAATCAGCGGCCCGATCTCGGTATCGGGCGCGAAGCCGTTGCCGACGCGCAGTTCGCCCACCCGGCGCACGAAGCGCTCGACAAAGGACGCATAGACCGCGTCGTGCACGTAGAAGCGATTGACACAAACACAGGTCTGCCCCGCGTTGCGGTACTTGGCCTGCAGCGCGCCTTCCACGGCGCTGTCGATGTCCGCGTCGTCGAACACAATGAACGGCGCATTGCCGCCAAGCTCCAGCGACACCTTCTTGACCGTGCCCGCGCACTGCGACATCAGCAACCGGCCGACGGGCGTGGAACCCGTGAACGACAGCTTGCGCACCGTCGGATCGGACGTCAGCACGCCGCCAATCGCCACGGCGTCGCCCGTCACGACGTTCAGCACGCCGGCGGGCACCCCCGCGCGCAACGCGAGTTCGGCCAGCGCGAGCGCGGAGAACGGTGTTTCGTTGGCGGGCTTGACCACCATCGTGCAGCCAGCCGCCAGTGCCGGCGCCGCCTTGCGCGTGATCATCGCCGCCGGGAAATTCCAGGGCGTGATGGCCGCGCACACGCCGATCGGCTCGCGCACCACCACCAGCCGCTTGTCCGCGGCCGGCGACGGGATCACCTCGCCGTAGAGGCGCTTGGCCTCTTCGGCAAACCACTCGATGAATGACGCGGCATAGCGGATCTCGCCACGCGCCTCGTGCAGCGGCTTGCCTTGCTCCAGGGTCATCAGCGCGGCAAGATCTTCCTCGTGGCGCACGATGAGCTCGAACCATTTGCGCAGGATCGCCGCGCGTTCCTTGGCCGTGCGTGCGCGCCAGGCAGGCAGCGCGGCGCGGGCTGCCTCGATGGCGGCGGTCGTCTCGGCCTCTCCCATATCGGGAACGGTGCCGATCTGGCGGCCCAGTGCCGGATCGCTGACGGCGACGGTCCGGCCCGACATTGCGTCGAGCCACTCGCCGCCGATGCAGGCCTGCTGCCGGAACAGCAGGCCATCCGTGAGTTGCATCGATGGCCCGCTCATGCTGCGTCGTACTCCTTCGCCACGCGGCGATGGAAGTGCACGATGCCGTGCTCGCTGATGCCGGTGCGGTCGCGATCCACCATGATCCGACCCTGGCCGCGATAGCCGCGCGATTGCAGGCCACGCTGCACGCTCTCGACAAGTCGCAGGTCCTCCGGGCGGAACACGTCGCGATACCACTCGACCAGCTTCTGCTGCGCCTCCGTCAATTCCTTGTTCAGGAAGTAGATCTCGTAGTGCTGCAGCGTCACGCCCGCGCTGACCGGGAACTCGTAGATGACCGTCATGAAGTCGGCGCCCGGCGGCACGTTGAACATCGTGCACGGCCACGCCCAGAATCCGCTGAAGCTCGGGTCCTTGACCGAGGCGTCGATCTTGAAGGACTTCTCCGACGACTTGGCCAGGCCAAACTGCAGCGTCCAGTTTCCGTGCAGCGTGTGGTGGTACTTGTCGACCTGCACCGAGTCGGCGAAGCCGGGGTGCGCGGGGCCACAGTGGTAGCACTCCATGTAGTTGTCGACGATGTTCTTCCAGTTGGCCGGCGTCTGCGTCACGAAGCGGGCGCCAAGGTGAAGCTGATCGATCACCGGACAGGCCTGGCGCAGACGCGCCTCGAGACCGGGCAACTGCTCCTCCACCGTGCCGGCGTCCGGGTTCATGTTGATGAACACGAAGCCCGCGTACTCTTCCACCTGCACAGGGACCAGGCTTGCCTTGTCCTTGTCGAAGTTCGACACTCCCTCGCAGTTGCGCGCCAGCGCCAGTTCGCCGTCGAGCTTGAAAGTCCAGGCGTGATAGGGACACGTGATGACGTTACGCGAGCGTCCGCTGCCCTGCAGCAACTGGTGGCCGCGATGCGGACAAACGTTGTAGAACGCGCGCAACACGCCGTCGCGGTCACGCAGCGCGACAATGCTCTCGCCGATCACCTCGCGCGTCACGTAGTCGTTCGGCTCGGCCAGCTCGCTGCGGTGCGCCACGCAGATCCAGCTGTTGGCGAAGATCTTCTCCTTCTCGTACTCGAAAGCCTCCTCGCTCGTGTAGTACCGGGCCGGCAACGTCCAGGCGTTTTCCGGATCCGCGCAGAAGTCGTCGGGCAGCTTCAGTGTGTGTGTCATGATGGTTATCCTTTGGTTATATGTTAGCTTTTAGTTAACAACAGGACGAAAAAAAATGGGCCGGTGACAGACGAGGTGCGTCACTGGTTGCCGGCCGGGGCCCCACGTTCGGTGGGCAACTGCACCCGCGAAGACATCGGTTCGGCTCGCGCATCTTCCTGTGCGCCGCTTTCGTTCCGCGCGGCGGCGGTCTCGATTTCGTGGGCGGGTATGCCGGCAAAGTCCTGCATCAGCCAGCGGAACAGTCCGAACAGCTTGACGGCCAGGATCGCGAGGAACGGAATCGCGGTCAGCACCACCGCCGTCTTCATCGTCTCCAGCGAGGCCTTCGCGAACAGCATCGCAAGCGGCACCAGCGTCAGCAGCACGCACCAGAACACGCGGCTCGTCGGGGTCGGATCCTCGCCCTCGCGCAGGTTGCGGGTCGTGGTGGCCGAGACCGCGTAGGCCACAGCGTCGACGTGGGCGGCGAGGAACACGATCATGATCGCCAGGTAGACGGCCAGGAACACCTTGCCCACGGGCAGCGACAGCAGAATCATCTCCACCGCCGTTTCGCCGCCCTGCTCCTTGAGCAGGCGGGGCACGTCGATGGCATGGGTGAGGAACTGGTGCATGCTGAAGCTTTCCAGCGCGCCGAAGAAGAACCAGCAACCCACGCTGCCGCCGAGCAGCAACGCATAGATGACTTCCTTGATCTTGCGGCCCTTCGACACCCGCGCCACGAACATCGCCACACCCGGTGAGTACGACACCCACCACAGCCAGTAGAACACCGTCCACCCGCGGCTGAATGCGCCGTCCCCGGTGGGATCGGTAAAGAGGCTCATGTGCACGTAGTTCTGCAGCATCAGCCCCACGCCGTTGACGATGTTGTTGGCCGTGAACAGCGACGGCCCGACGGCGAACACCACGGCAGCCAGCAGCAGTGCCCCCCAGCAGACCATGTGGCTCAGGCGCTGCATCCCGCCGTCGATGCCGACATAGGAACTGAGCGAGAAGAGGATGGATACGCCGATGATGACAATCAACTGCGTGACGAAGGTATCGGGAATGCCAGTCAGCGCGGACAACCCGCGCGTGAACGTCGACGCCGTCAGCGCGATCGAAACGGTCAATGCACCGAACATCGTCAGCAGGAAGATCAGGTCGACTGCCCGCCCCACCACGCCGTTCGCGCGGCAACCCGTCACCGCTTCGACGATCGCCGCCAGGTTCAGGCCCTTGTTCTTGCGCACGTGGAAGTGATAGGCCATCGCGAGCGACGGCAGCGCATAGACCGCCCAGGCGCTCAGCCCCCAATGGAAGAACGAATAGCTGATGCTGTATTCCAGCGCGTCGCGGGAACCGGCCGCCAGGTTCAGCCCGGGCGACTGGTAGTAGTAGACCCATTCCATCACACCCCAGTACATGGTCGACGATCCCATGCCGGCGCAGATGAACATGAACACCCAGGACAGGGTCGAGTATTCCGGCTTGCCCTCGCCCAGTCGCACGTTGCCGTACTTGCTGAAGGCCAGCGCGATGCAAGCGACGACACAGCCGAACACGAATATCTGAACGAATGAGCCGAAGCCTCGGGTCGACCAGTCGAACAACTTCGAGGCAACCGCGGCCGCCTCCGCTGGCCAACGTGTCATGCCGATCACCGTGGCGATGACCGCGGTCACTGTACATGCGGTGAGAAAGCCGTCCATCCGGCGGCGATTGTGGTCCATACCTGTCTCCTTCGATACGTGCCTGCGCATCGTTTTTGCTTGTGTGGGGCGCCCGCCTTGGCGTTGCGCTTTGTAAACCATTGGTTTACCATAACCAGCGGTTTACAGATTGCGTACTGTAAGGAAATCTCCTGCTGCCATCAAGTCCGTTCTCGCCCGTGGTTTACCCGCAGTGCGCCCTCGCATGTTGCCTACAAGGCCTGCGCGATAGCCTCGCCGACGTCCCGCGTGCGCGCGGCGCCACCGGCGTCCGGGGTCAGCGGGCCTTCGCGCAGCACGGTCTCGATCGCCGCGAGGATCGCGTCGTGCGCCTGCCTGCCGGCCTGTCCCGCGAGGAAATCGAGCATCATGGCGCCGGACCAGATCATGGCGATGGGATTGGCAATGCCCTTGCCGAAGATGTCCGGCGCCGATCCGTGCACCGGCTCGAACAGCGACGGGAAGCGCCGCTCCGGATTGAGGTTGGCGGATGCCGCAAGGCCGATCGTGCCGGTGCAGGCAGGGCCCAGATCGGAAAGCAGGTCGCCGAACAGGTTGGAGGCGACCACGACGTCAAAGCGCTCGGGTTGCAGCACGAAGCGCGCACACAGGATGTCGATGTGCTGCCTGTCCCATTGCACGGTCGGGAAGCCCGCGGCGATGGCTTCGGTACGTTCGTCCCAGTACGGCATGCTCACCGCGATGCCATTGGATTTTGTGGCCGAGGTCAGCCGCCTGCGCGGGCGCGACTGCGCCAGATCGAAGGCGTACTTCAGGATCCGGTCGGTGCCGTGCCGGCTGAAGACGGACTGCTGCAGCACGATCTCGCGCTCGGTGCCCTCGTACATGCGGCCTCCGACCGCGCTGTATTCGCCCTCGGTGTTTTCGCGCACGACCAGGAAGTCGATGTCGCCAGGTGCCTTGCCGGCCAGCGGACACGGCACACCGGGAAGCAGGCGCACGGGACGCAGGTTGACGTACTGGTCGAACTCGCGCCGGAACTTCAGCAGCGAGCCCCACAGCGAAACATGGTCGGGCACCTTGTCGGGCCAGCCGACCGCGCCGAAGTAGATCGCGTCGCAGCCTTCGAGTTGCGCCTTCCAGTCCGCGGGCATCATGGCACCGTGCTTGAGGTAGTAGTCGCAGTTGGCCCAGTCGAAATGCCGGATATCGAGTGGAATACCGAACTTGCGCGCGGCGGCCTCGACCACGCGCAGACCTTCTGGCAATACTTCGTTGCCAATGCCGTCGCCGGCAATGGCGGCAATTCTGAATGGAGTTGTCATGCGTATCCTGATGAGATTGGCTGAGTGCCCCGCCAGCATGCCGCAGGCGCTGGCGCAGCACACCCCCAAAACCGTTGATGCCGTGAACACGAATCGTGAATAGACTTCCGCCACTCGAAGACCTCCGGGTGTTCTGCCTGGTCGTGCAGCATGCTGGCTTTGTCGCCGCGGCCGATGCGCTTGGCACCTCGCCCGCCTACGTCAGCAAGCGCATCAAGCTGCTGGAGCGCGCCCTGGGCGCGCAACTGCTGCACCGGACCACGCGACACGTCGTTCCCACCGAGGCCGGCATGCGGGTGCGCCGATGGGCCGCTGGCCTGCTCGACGAGGCCGCACAGCTGATCGAGGACCTGTCGTCGAGCGGCGAATCGCCGCGCGGCCTCGTGCGGATCAGCAGCAGCCTTGGCTTTGGTCGGACCCATGTCGCGCCCTTGCTGTCGGCGCTATGCGAGCGATATCCGGGCCTGGAGATCCGTTTCGACGTATTCGACAAGCTCGTCGACCTGGCCGAGGCCGGCATCGACCTCGATATCCGGATCGGCAACGACATCGCGCCACACCTGATCGCCCGCCGGCTCGCAAGCAACGCGCGCGTGCTGTGCGCGGCGCCCGCCTACCTGGCCGCCCGCGGTGCCCCGGACAGCCTGGAGGCGCTGGCCGCGCACGAATGCCTGGTGATCAAGGAACGCGACCACCCGTTCGGCATCTGGCGGCTGGAGGGGCCGGACGGGGTGCGGAACGTCAAGGTACGCGGTGCGCTGTCGTCCAACCACGGGGAAATCGTGCACGGCTGGGCACTTGACGGGCGTGGCATCATGTTGCGCTCGCTCTGGGACGCCAGCGTCAGCCTGAAGGCCGGTCGGCTGGTACGGGTCCTGCCGGACTACCGGCAGAGCGCCGATATCTGGGCGGTGTATCCTTCCCGGCTTTCGGGCTCCGCCAAGCTGCGCGTGTGCGTGGAGTTCCTCGAAGAGCAACTCGGGAGTCCCATTTCGTTGAGAACGCATCATGATCGTTGACAGCTTTGCCTTCCGCCTGAAAGAACTGCTGGAACACAAGCGGCTCACGCTCCAGGCCGTGGCGACGACGCTGGACGTCTCCCGCCCGGCCGTCCACAAGTGGACGCGCGGTGGCGAGATCGACTATCACCACCTGCGCAAGCTCGCCGCGTTCCTGGGCGTGAACTGGATCTGGCTGCGCTACGGCGAGCAGGCGCGACAGGAACTGGAAAGCGCCGAGTCCGTGGACCTGCCGATGACCGACGTGCGCCGCCGCTACACGGCCGAGATCATGGAAAGCGAAGCGCGCATGAAGCTGGCGCAGGAAGGCGCGCGCATCGTCACCTGGGAATGGAACCTGCTGACCGACGGCGTCACCTATTCGCCCAACGTCGAACGCGTGTACGGCTGGCCCATCGCAAGCAACGAGGCCTTCTGGAAGCACGTCCACACGGATGACATCCCGATGATGAACCGGGCCTACGAAGAATCGATACGCACCGGCCAGCCGCACGAACTGGATTTCCGCATCTTTCAGCCGGACGGCGGCATGCGCTGGATCTGCTCGCGCGCGACGCCCGTGCGCGAGATTGACGGCCGCATCGTCAAGATTGTCGGCATCAGCATGGACAACACCGACCGCAAGGTCGCGGAGCAGTCGCTGCACACGCAGCAGCAACGCGCTCGGGCGGTGCTTGAACTGGCCTCCGAAGGCATGGCCCTGGTGGGCCCGGACTGGCGCTGGGACATGGCCAACGACGCGCTGGCGAAGATGCTCGGGTATCCGATGGCCGAGCTGACGGCCCAACCGCTTCCCGCATTGCTGGCCGACAAGGGGGCCAGGTTGCGCCGGCTGCTCGGCGGCAAGCAGAGCCGCGCCACCTTTCAGGCCGATCTGGTTTGCAAGGATGGCGGCCGCCTGCCGTCCAGTGTGCGAGCCGCCGTCGGGCGCGAAGACGATGGCGCGGCGTCCTACCTGATCCTCGCCATCCGGCCAGCGGGCAACGTGTAGCGTGGCGATGGCGATCCGGGGCGACCGGCTGTCAGGCGCACGGATTTTCCCTTCGCTCGCGCGGCCCCTTACTCCGTCTTGCGGAACACCAGGCTGAAGTTATTGGCCGGCATCGCGACCGCCTCCTCACAGGTCATGCCCTGCGCGGCACCCAGCGCGACCACGTCCTCCATGTCGCGCACGCCCCATTCGGGGTCGGCGGCACGCAACTGGGTGTCGAAGACCGCGTTGCTCGGCGCGGTATGTTCGCCATCACGCCGGTAGGGGCCATACAGGAACAGCACGCCGCCCGCGCCAAGCAAGCGGCCCGCACCCGCGAACAGCGCCTCGGCGGCAGCCCACGGCGAGATGTGCAGCATATTGATGCAGACGATGGCCTGCACGGCGCCGGCATCGCTCTCCCAAGGTTGCAAGACATCCAGCGCCAGCGGCGCGCGCACGTTGGCCACCCCGGCATGCGCGGTCCACGCGGCAATGGAGGCGCGCGCGGCCGGGTCCGGATCGCTCGGCTGCTAGGTCAGGTCCGGCAGTGCGGCGGCAAAGTGCACCGCATGCTGGCCGGTGCCGCTGGCAATCTCCAGCACGGTGCCGGACGCCGGCAGCACCCGGCGCAGCACGGCCAGGATGGGTTCACGGTTGCGCTCGGTGGCCGGCGCCATGCGGCGGGCATCGGGATCGGTGGGCATGCGCGTCTCCTGTGCGACCAGACGGTGGCTTGTTGTGGGGAAAGTGACGGATAGCCTAACAGGTCCGGCACCATTCGGCACCCGCCCGGGCCGCAGGCTGTACGCCCGCCTGTTGTAAACTCTCCCGCGCACGGTGGCCAATCCGGCCGCCTCGCTGCCTTCCGGCCGTGGCCCACCGCCGCGCCGCCTTCGCCGACCAGACGTTTGCCAACCTACACGCTAGCTTCCCCCGTCGAAGCGGACATCGAAATCCGCAAGAGCCGTTTCATCGCCCTGGCCATCCCGGTTGCCGACCGCGAGGCCGCGATGGCCGTGGTGCAATCGCTGCGCGCGCAGCATCCCACGGCCACGCACGTGTGCTGGGCGCTGCTGGCGGGCGGGCAATCGGGCATGTCCGACGACGGCGAGCCCTCGGGCACGGCCGGGCGGCCCATCCTGGAGGTGCTGCGCCATCACGATCTGGACGGCGTGCTGGCGGCCGTGGTGCGCTACTACGGCGGCATCAAGCTGGGCGCCGGCGGGCTGGTGCGGGCGTACACCGATGCCATCGCCGCCGCGCTCAAGCAGGCGGAGCGCGTCGAGCGCATCGCCTACGCCACGCTGACCGTCGACGTGGACTATGCCGATGAACCGCGCGTGCGGCGCTGGCTGGAGCTGTCCGCCGCCGACGGCTGCACGCTTGTCGACACGCACTATGGCGTGCTCGCGCGCCTGGTGATCCGGCTGCCGGCCACGCTGCGCGACGGCGCCATCGACACGCTGCGCAACGCCACGCATGGACGTGCGGGCTTTCCGGACAGCGGCGATGACTGACAGCACGCCGCAAGCCATCCTCGCCGGCAACGAGGCCGAGTACACCGCGCGCGTGGCGCCCGGTGGCGCGGCGTTTTCCGCGCCGGACTCGCTGAGTCTGCTGGAAGCCGCGCTGCTCGAAGGCGTGCGCCTGCCCAGTTCCTGCCGCAACGGCACCTGCCGCGCATGCATGAGCCGCCTGCTGGCGGGCAGCGTGCGCTATCGCATCGAATGGCCCGGACTTTCCCCCGACGAGAAGGACGACGGCTTCATCCTGCCATGCGTGGCCTGCGCCACAAGCGACGTGGTGTTCGAGCCGGTGGCTGGCGCCTAGTTTCCGCCGCCACCATTGACCGAGAAGAACCGCAGCGCGATCTTCAGCGCGTCCGGCCCGCCCGGATCGGCAAACGCCTGCCCCGGCGCGCCGCCGCTCCAGGCATGGCCGAGCCCTTCCACGCGCACCAGCCGAACGTAAGGCCGCGCGCCGGCCTGCCAGTCGAACACATCCACGGGCTTGCGCGCGCCGCGCCGGACTTGTCGCGGCGGCAGCGGCGCGGGCGGCGGCGAACCGGGCGGCAACAGGTCCAGCCACAACGCAGCGGCGGCCGTGGCGTTCTCGAAGGCCACGACCGAATCGGCGTCGCCATGCAACAGCAGCAACGGCGGCGGCCGGCGGCCCGCCAGCATCAAGCGCAGCGCATGCAGATCCGGCACGCGCTGGCCCTGCATGGCGCGCGCGGCCTGCGCGGCGTTGCCCGCGCTGTATGGCACCGCGCCGGAATGCGAACCGACAGCCAGGAACCGTTCCGGAAAACGCAGCCCCAGCATCATCGCCATGGCCCCGCCGGCGGACAGGCCCAACGCGCAAACCCGCTCGCGCTCGACCGCGTAGCGCTGACAGACGTGGTCGATCATCGCCATCAGCAGCGTGGCCTCGGCCGCGCCGCGCGTGCCGGGCCGGAACCAGTTCCAGCAGCGCTGGGCATTGGCCTGCGGCGATTGCTCGGGCAGCAGCACCACGCAGCGCGCGCTGCGCGCCACCGCCGCCACACGCGCGCAGGCGGCGAAGCTCGCGGCGTCTTGTCCGCAGCCATGCAGCAGCACCAGCAGCGGCGCGGGCCGCGCCGCGCTCACGCCGGACGGCACGAACACGCGGTAGCGGCGCTGCGCCAGCGGGCCGACACCCCACACGCCTTCCTCCCAACTACCGCCGCCAAAGCTCACGGGCACGTGCACCGGGGTGTCCACGCCGGACAGCACGCGCCGTGCCGCCTTGCCCATCGCGGTGCCCTGCTCCACGGCCGAGCGCAGCATGGATTGCGTCATCGCGTGCTGCATCTTGCGAGCCGTGCGCGCCGCCTGTCTGCCAAGTGCCGTCCAGAGTTTGCCCCCGCGCCGCGCCATGCCGCCGTGCCCTCCACGTTGGTGTTCCCGGGCATTGCCTGCCCGGAATCCTGCCAGTATCGGGACGGATTGTGTCAGTCTTTTCACAAGAGCGGCGCAAATACGCCGTTCGGCGCGCGATGAGCGTCGCGTGCGGCCTGGCGCCAAAGGAGGGTTCAGGCGCGGCTCACCAGCGTCCTGGCGATGATGCCAAGCTGCACCTCGGCCGCACCCCCGAAAATCGTGTAGGCACGACTGTTCAGGAACTCGGGCAGCAGCGTGGCGGCCAGTTCGCCGTCCGGATCCTCGTCGGCTGCGCTGGAGGCGTCGCGCCAGCGCTGGCTTTCCAGGCCCAGCATCTCCACGCCCAGTTCCCCCACGGCCTGCTTCAGGCGGCTGGCGCGCAGCTTCAGGATGGAAGAGACAGGCCCGGGACTCTGGCCCGGCTCCAGCCGCCCAAGCGTCTTGAGTTCCAGCATCTCGAAGGCATCCAGATCCGCGCAGACCTCGCCGAACCGCGTCTGCCACAGCGTCGCCTGCCGGGCATCGTCCTGGCAAGGGCCTGCAGCCTGCAGCGCGGCCATGGTGTCGCCCACGCGCCTGAGTTGCGAACGCAGCCGGGGGCTGAAGATGCCCGCGCCGCGCTCGAACTCCAGCAGGTATTTCGCGCAGGCCCAGCCGGCATTCTCGGCACCGATACGACTGGCCTGCGGCACGCGTACATTGTCGAAGAAGACTTCATTGACGTCGTGGTCGCCGCCGATGGTCGGAATGGGGCGTACGGTGATGCCCGGGCTGGCCATGTCGATCAGCAGGAAGCTGATGCCATCCTGGCGCTTGCCCTCGTGGCTCGTGCGCACCAGCGCGAACATGCGGTTGGCGTGGTGGGCGTGGGTGGTCCACAGCTTGCTGCCGTTCAGCACATAGTCGTCGCCATCCGGCACCGCTCGCAGGCGCAACGCGGCCAGGTCGGAGCCGGCGCCCGGCTCGGAGAAGCCCTGGCACCAGTAGTCTTGGCCGGACAGGATGCGCGGCAGGTGCTCGCGCTTCTGCGCCTCGGTGCCAAATCTCAGAATCACCGGTCCCACCAGGCGCACACCCATCGGATGCACCAGCGGCGCCCCGGCCAGCGCGCACTCGGTCTCGAAGATGAAGCGCTGCACCGCGCTCCAGCCGGTCCCGCCCCAATCGCGCGGCCACAGTGGCACCAGCCAGCCCTGCCGTTGCAGGATCTGCTGCCAGGGGCCGGAGATTTCCGGTTCCGGATACATGGCGCTGGTCAGGCGCTGGCCGCGCTGCAACGCCGGCGTCAGGTGCTCGCGCAGGAAGGCGCGCACCGCTTCGCGGAACTCGCTAAGTTCTGGGGTCAGTGCAAGGTTCATGCCGCGGCAGCCTCGTGTGGTTCGGTGGCGGAAAATGGCGATGACAACAGGGTCTGGCTGTCGCGCCAGTCGCCGTCTGCCAGTAATCGGGCGCCCAGGCGGGCGCTGTGCCACGCGGTGTCGCCGCCCTGCTGCTGGAACTGGGTCAGCTTGCGGAACAGCGCGGCCACGGGCAGCTCTTCCGAGACACCCATGGCGCCATGCAACTGCACGGCTTCCTGGGCCACGAAGCGCGCGGCGCGCCCGACCTTGGACTTGGCCATCGACGCGGCGGCCTGCGCGTCGCCCGCGCCGCCATCCACGCGCAGCGCGGCCAACTCGCAAGTGGCCTGCGCTTCCTCGCAACAGACGGCCATCTCGGCCAGCCGGTGCTCCACCACCTGGAAGCTGGCCAGTGCACGGCCGAACTGCTCACGCTGGCTGGTGTGGGCAACGGTGAGTGCCAAGGCGGCCTGCATGGCGCCGCATGCCTCCCAGCACAGTCCGATCAACCCTTCGGCCAGCACGCGATCGAGCACCGGGCCGACATCGGCCGGGCCAAGCAAGGCTTCGTCGCCAAGGAAGACGTCGTCCAGGAACACGTCGGCCGCCTGTGCTCCATCGGCCATGCGGCAGGGCTTCAGCCGCAGGCCGGACGATGACGGCGACAGCATGAAGACACCGGTCGTCCGCGTCGCCCCAGGAAGGCAAGCACTGACCAGCAAGGCATCGGCGCCCGGCGCGCCGGCGGCCAGGATCTTGGCACCGTGCAGACGCCAGCCTTCGCCCTCGCGCACCGCGCGCGTCTCGCGCGGCGCCCAGGGATCGCGACCGCGCGGCTCGTCGTGTGCCAGTGCAATGCGCGATTCGCCTGCCACGATGGCCGGCAGCCACCGCGCCTGCTGTGGTGCCGAGCCCAGCGCCGCCAGCAAGCGCGCGCCCAGCAGGATGCCCCCGTGATACGGCGCATTGACGCCGTGGCGCCCGAAGGCGCGCATCAGCAGCCCGGTATCCACCGCGCCGCCGCCAAAGCCGCCGGCCGACTCGGGCAACGGCAGGCCCAGCCAGCCCATCTCGGCAAAGGCCGGCCACAGCCGCGGCGACTGGGGATCGGCGGCGCTGCCGTAGCCGCGCTGCGTCGGGCCGCTCGCCCTGGCCAGGAAGGCCTGCGCGCTGTCTTCGACCAGGATCTGCTGTTCGCTCAGGGAAAACCGCATGGCCAGCCTCAGTCCGCTTGCGCGCCCGACGCCTTGGCCACCTTGGCCCACTTGACGGCGTCCTGCTTGATAAAGGCGGCGAACTGCGCGGGCGTGTTGCCGATGATGTCCAACCCCAGCGCATGGAACTGCTCGATCAGCGCCCGGTCCTTGAGCGCCTCCTGCGTGGCGGCATAGACGCGCTTGACGACTTCCGGCGGCGTGCCGGCCGGTGCGATAAGCCCGAGCCACGGCATGGCTTCATAGCCTGGCAGACCGGACTCCGCCACGGTCGGCAGGTCGGGCAAGGTCGCGGACCGCTTGGCCGTGGTCACGGCCAGCGCACGTACGCTGCCGCTCTTGATGAAGGGCGCCGACGACGCGTAGGCGTCCACCATGACCTGCACATTGCCACCAACCAGGTCGGTCAGGGCCGGCGAGCTGCCTTTGTACGGAATGTGGGTGAGTTCGACGCCCGCCATGGTCTTGAAGAGTTCCCCCTCCAGGTGCGTGGAGGTGCCGGTGCCGGCCGAGCTGTAGCTCAGCGTCTTGCCGTTGCTCTTCAGGTAGCTGATCAGCTCCTGGACGTTCTTCACCGGCAGCTTGGCGTTGACCTCCAGCACATGCACCACCGACGCCACCAGCGTCACCGGCGCGAAGTCCTTGACCGGATCGTAGGCCACGTTCTTGTAGATGCTCGGCGCGATGCCCAGCGACGATGCCGCCATCAGCAGCGTATAGCCGTCGGGGGCCTGCTTGGCGACGTAATCAGAGGCAATCACGGTGCCCGCACCGGGCTTGTTTTCGACCAGCACCGGCTGGCCCAGCTGTTGGCGCAGCCGTTCGCCGAGCGCGCGGGTCATGATATCGGCGGCACCGCCAGGCGTGAACGGCACGATGATGCGCACGGGCTTGGTCGGGTAGGCTTGCTCCGCCACGGCGTGGCCGCCGGCCAGTGTCAGCAGCACCGGCATGGCTGCGGCCAGCTTGATCCATTGTTTGAACATGTCTTGTCTCCTGTCGTTCTTGTAGCGGGCCGCCGGTTTGCCGCGCGGCCCGGTCTTGCTCAGTGCGCGCTTGCCACGATCAGCGCATCCAGCATGGCGGCCCCCTGCTCGCGCTCACGCACCAGCAGCGGGTTGATTTCCACTTCCTCCACGGTGTCGTCCAGCGCCAACACCGCCCGCGAGAATGCCGCGATGGCCTCGCAGGCCGCGCCCACGTCGCCGTGCGGCGCGTTCCGGAAGCCGTCCAGCAGCGGAAAGGCTTTCAGCTCGCGCAGCATGGCGGCCGCAGCCGTGGCATCCACGGGCAGCAGCCGATGGCTGACATCGCGGTACAACTCGGTCAGCACGCCGCCCAGGCCAACCGTCAGCGCCGGGCCAAACACCGGGTCGCGCACCGCGCCGACAATCAGCTCCACGCCCTTGCCGGCCATGGCCTGCACCAGTACGCCCTCGATGCGCGCCTGCGGTGCATGACGCGCCACGCTGGCGAGGATCGCGGCGTAAGCCCGGCGTACCGCGCCGGCATCCGGCAGGTTGAGCTTCACGCCGCCGGCTTCCGTCTTGTGCGGCACGTCGGCGCTCAGCACCTTGAGCACGACCGGGTAACCCAGCACCTCGGCCGCCGCCACCGCGTCATCGGCGCTGGCGGCCACGTGCTCTGCCACGCCCGGCACGCCATGATCCGACAGATAACGGCGGGCCGTGTATTCATTGCAGGGCAGCGTGATGGCCGGTGCGCCGTCGGCGGGCACGGCGGCGCGCCCCTGCAAGGCCAGCCACGGGCGTTGCAGGCGGCGCTCGTGCCAATGCAGGAAGGGGGCCAGCGTCTCGATGGTCATGCCGATATCGGTCATCACCGGCACGCCGTGGCGGCGCAGATCATCGCGACGCGTGGCGCGGCCCGTGTCGACGGCCACGATCAGCCTTTGATGCGCCGCCGCGGCGGCAATCAGGTCGTCGGCCATGCGATCCAGCAGGTAGCCCGGCGCGTAGACGATCACCGTATCGACCGCATCGGTGGTGGCCAGCGCGGCCAGGGCCGTGCGCACGAAGCCGGGATCGTTGACCACGTTGCCGGTCACGTCGACCGGGTTCGACACCATGCCATAGTCGGGAATGCCGGCGCGCAGCGTCTCCTGCAGCGCCTGCGGCAGCGTTGGCACCTCCAGCCCGCGCCCGATGCACTTGTCCGCCAGGATGGCCCCGACCGCGCCGGAGATGCTGACGATGGCCACGCGCCGCCCGGCGCTGCGTTGGCGGTAGCGCGCCAGTTCCGCCAGGTGCGCCATCTGCGCGAAATCCTGGCATTCGATGACGTTCAGTTGCGCGAACGCCGCGCGATAGATCTGCTGGTTGCCGGCCAGCGCCGAGGTGTGCGAGCGGACCGCCTCGCGGCCCTTGTCGGTTTCACCGGCCTTGAACAGGATCAGCGGCTTGTCGGCCTCGGCGCAGGCCGTGGCGGCCTCGATGAAGCGCCTGCCGTCGCGCAGTTCCTCGATGTAGCCGAGCACCACGTCGGTGTCGGCGTCCTGCGCCAGAAACTCAAGGTACTCGGCAAAATCCAGGCAGGCCTCGTTACCGGTGTTGATGAAATGGCTGAAGGGCACGCCCAGTTCGCGCGCGATGGCGAACACGGCTGCGCAGACATTGCCGCTCTGCGTCAGCAGGCTGACCGTGCCGCGTTCTTCCTGGCGCGGCGCGGTCTTGAACACCGAGGCAAACGCCGTGTAGGCCTGGCTGTTGAGGTTGGCAAAGCCCATGCAATTGGGACCCGCCACCACCATGCCGGATTCGCGCACGAAGTCTTCCATCACGGCCTGCAGCGCCTCGCCCGCGCCACCGGCTTCGGCAAAGCCCGCCGCGTAGACGATGGCCGCGCGGATGCCGCGCGCATGGCAGCGTTGCAGCATGGGCGTGACGTCCTGCGCGCCAATGGCCAGCACTGCCAGGTCGACGCCGGCCGGCAGGTCTTCCACCGAGCGCACGCAGGGCAGGCCGAAGACGGATTCGTACTTCGGGTTGACCGGGTGGATGACACCCTGGTAGCCGAAGCGCGTCAGCAGGTCGATCGGCATGCCGCCGATGCGCCCCGGGTTGTCGCTGGCGCCGACGATGGCGATGGAGCGCGGGTTCAGCAGCGGGTCAAGCCTGTGCGCCATGATTGGAATCCTTGTGGTTGGCGGCGTCTCGGGCCGGGTTCTGGATGATGGCCTTGGCCAAGCCGGCGTCGCGGGCACGCAGGAAGCCTTCGCTCAGGTGCGAAAGCTGATGCGTATCGAAATGCGCCGACAGCGCGGCGCGCAGACCCTGGGCATCGAGGCTGCGGTTCAGCGAGCGCTTGATCAGCCGCAGTCCGAAGGGCGGAGCCTGCGCGATGCGCGCGGCCAGCGCCTCGGTTTCGGCACCAAGCTCATGGTCGGGCACCACGCGGTTGACCATGCCGATCCGCAGCGCTTCGGCCGCATCGACACGCCCGCCCGTGTACAACATCTCCTTGGCCTTGCGCAGCCCCATCACCCAGGGATGGATCAGTACCTCGGTGGCGGCGGCGCCGAGCGTGTGGCCGACCGGGTCCGAGAAATAGGCGGACTCGCCGGCTACCACCAGGTCGCACATGTTGGCGATCATGAAGCCGCCGGACACGCAGGCACCCTGCACCTGGGCAATGGTCGGCTTGGGGAAATCCCAGATGCGCATGCAGTAGTCGAAGTAGCGCTGGCTTTCATAGGCCCAACGCTCTTCCACGGTGAAATCGGCGCGCTTGGCCTGGGCTTCCTTGAGATCGTGGCCGGCGGAAAAATGCTGGCCACGCCCGGCAATCACCACGACCCGCACCGCGTCGTCGCTCGCGGCCTCCTGCATGGCGTGGTCAAGCTCATCCAGCATCTGCTGGCTCTGCGCGTTGCGCGCCTGCTCCCGGGCCAGCCACAAGCGCCTGACGGCGCCCAACTGCTCGGTTTCGATCGTGGCGTATGGCATGTGTCTCCTCCGTTTTTTGCGCGTCAAATCATGAGAACGGAGTGGAGTCTAGAAGGGCATGCTTCTACAATACAAACTTAATTCTTATAAATGTTCACAATATGAACAACCCGAACGAGAGCCGCACCGGCCGGCACCGGCCGGACGCCGAATCGGCGACGCCCCGGCAAACGGCCGGGGCGCAAAGCCTGCGCCGTGGACTCCAGTTGCTGCGGCTGTTGGCGCAGAGCCAGGGAGAGGGCGCGCTGCTCGGCGACCTGGTCGCGGCCACCGGCCTGGACCGGTCCACGGCCTACCGTCTGCTGAGTTGCCTGGAAGAAGAACGCTTTGCCGAGCGCCATCCGCGGAACAAGCGTTACCGCCTGGGACTGGACGCACTGCAGTTGGGAGCGGCGGTGGCGGAAAAAGCGCCGGTGGTGGACCTGGTAGTGCCGGTGATGAAAAAGCTGGCGCGCCTGTCCGGCGATACGGTGTTCCTGGTGGTGCAACAAGGCGACTTCACCGTCTGCCTGCACCGGGAGGAAGGGACGTTTCCGGTGCGCATTTTCACCACGGTGCCGGGGCAGCGCCGACTGCTGGGCATTGGCGCGGGCGGCCTGGCCTTGATGGCCAGCATGCCGGACGAGGTCATTCGCGATATCTACAACCGCCGCAGCGCCCTGTACGCGGAATCCGGCATGACCCTGGCCAAGCTCGGTAGCGCGATCGAGAAGGCAAGGAAGAAGGGTTTTGCCGAAATCGTGGACACGATCACCACCGGGGTATCGGGCGTCGGCTGTGCCTTTTCGCTGCCGTTCGGCGCGTCCGCGGCACTGAGCATGGGCGCGATCGACAGCCGAATGCATGCCGCGAGACGCGTAGAACTGGGCAACCTGCTGCGGGAAGAACTCGGCAAGCTGTAGGCCGGGGCAGGCCCGCCAAGCCCACACATTGCTGGCCTGACTCGACGCCTAGATCCAAGGCCGGCATTCGCCGATTCGCCGCATGTACACGAACGAACTCCGCAGCAACAGCGCCCGTGCTATGGGACGGGCGCCCTTTGTCTTTTAGCGGTAGTTGATTCTGCCGCTTGAAAAGCAAGACAGCGTCTGACAGCACGAGTCTGCCGTGAGGAGCGTTCATGTTCAGATGAGTTCCTAGGCATCTCCCAGGAACAACGCGTTGAGTTCCGCACCGGATGCGGCATCGGCGAAACCGTCGAAGCGTCCCTGCGAGAGCGTCTGCGCTGCTCGCATGAAGCCGCCCCACGCGGCACGCGCAAGCGCGCCGCCCACGCTCACTCGCCGCACCCCGAGCGCAGCGAGGTCCTGTAGCGTAAACGAGAGGTTCGTCCCGATTAGCACGTTCACCGGCTTCGGCGCCACGGCGGCGACCACGGCCTCGATCTCCTCGCGCGTGCGAATCCCCGGCGCGTAGAGGCAGTCCGCGCCGGCAGCGGCATAGGCTCGCAGACGCGCGAGCGTGTCGTTCAAATCGGGGACGCCGGCAAAGAAGTTCTCCGCGCGGCCGATCAGCAGCGTATCACCACCGCTCTGATCGATCGCGCGACGGGCCGCTTTGAGTCGCGCAACCGCGACCTCGAGCGGAAACAGCGGCGTGGCGGCGTCGCCAGTGGAATCCTCGATGGACAGGCCGGCCACGCCGGTCGCGACCGCGAGCTTTACACTCGCTGCCACGGCGTCCGGATCGGCACCGAAACCGTTTTCGAAATCGGCGTTAACGGGCAAATCGGTCGCTTCCACCATCTCGCGCAGATGCGCAAGCATGGCGTCGCGACTAACATGGTTGTCGGCACGTCCATCCGACCATGCATAGCCCGAACTGGTGGTGGCGATGGCCTTGAAGCCGAGGCTGGCGAGATAGCGGGCGCTGCCGGCGTCCCAAGGGTTCGGAAGCATAAAGCAGCCCGACGCGTGCAAGGTGCGAAAGGCGGCGCGTTTTTCCGTGATGGTGCGTTGCATAGCGAGCTCCGAGAATAGTGAAGGAAGCCCTGGCGGGCTCCCACCTGCATGTAGACGGCTTCGGTGTCGACCACCGGGAAATCCATCACGACGAGATTCGCATCGCTGTGGCCGGATCGACGGATTTTCAGGATTCTGCTCCATCGCAACAATCTTTGCATTTCGACGGCTGACTCAGGGGATTGAACGGACATACCTATCCACAGAAATTCACTGGTTAGAAGCGAAACCGCCTCTTCGTTGCATACTTTTGGATGCGGAGCGGCGATGAACCCGTCGATGGCCGGCAACGTCGGCAGCAGGTCCTTGGCAATATCGAGATATGTGTTCTGGCGAACCGGTGCGCTGGCGCGCCCCGGGGTTTCAGAGGAAATGCGGAATGCGGGCGTTGACCGATGGCCGGTAGCGGAACGCACCGGCAAGCTGCCGGGGTTGCACGCCGCGCGCCAACAGCGCGTTGACGGTGGCGCCGGCCAGCACCCTCGCCAGCGCGTCGCCAGGGCAGCCGTGCCGGCCGCGGCCAAACGTCCAGGGACGAGAGTCGCCGTCCTGCGTCGCCGCCCCGGCATCGTGCGAGGCGGCGGCCAGCAGCACCAGCACGGCGTCCCCGGCGCGCACGGGCATGCCGCACAGCGTGGCATCCGCCGCCAGGAAGCGCCGCGTGTTCTGCACCGGCGGGTCGTCATGCGCCACGCGGGCGACGAGCGTCTCGATGGCCGGACCGTTGTCCACCGCAGCACCATCGCGGCCCAGGCGCACCAGCGTGTTGCCAATCAGCCCGGCAGTCGCCTCGCAGGCCTGAATCATCAGGCCGATGGCGTTCGCGCCCAGCACGGCCGGGTCGATGTCCGCCTCACGTGCAGCCTCGCGCAGCACCGGCAGCAGGCCACCGGGACCGCATGCGTCCTGCGACCGGCGCAGCCAGTCCGTCAGCCACGTCGCCGCTGCGACACCGGCCTCTACGTTGGCAGCCGTTGCCAGTGGCGACATGGCCGCCGCGTAGGCGGCCACCTGCGCCGCCACCTCGGCGGACACCGGCAGGCCGAGCAGATCGGCCACTACCAGCACGGGCAGCGTGAACATCCAGCGATTGACCGCCGACGCGGCCCGCGACGGATCGAGCGGCAGCGCATCGGCCAGCGCCAACGCGCACGAATGCGCGGCGGACAGGTCGATGCCCGCCATCGCCCGCAGCACGATGGCCTTGAGCGGTGCATGCCCCGCGCCGTCGTTCATCCGGATCAGGCGGCCAAACAGCTCGCCCGCCGGCGTGCCGGCCAGCGACGGCGGCACCGGCTGCTGCGTCGGCCGCACGCGGCAGTCCAGATGTGCGAGCACGGCCTCCACCTCCGCCGCGCCGGCCGCCACCCACAGGCCGAGCGCCTCGTCGCGGTGAAACGGCGCGCGCGTGGCCAGCGCGAGATAGTAGGGATAGGGGTCCGGATGGGTCACGGCCTGGATCGGATCGGCGGGGCCGTTGGCGGGTGATGCGGTGGTCGGTGCGGCGAGCGAATCGGTGCGGGTCATGGGGGCGTCGGATCGTCGTTGGCGAGCTTGATATCGGTCAGTATGCGTCTATACTCCGCTCGTTGTTTCATCATGGGATGAACTATGGAATACGCGCCGGGCATCAGCCAACTGGCCGGCCTGCTGGCCGATCCGGGCCGCGCCGCCATGCTGTGGGCGCTGATGGACGGCAGCGCACGCCCCGCCGGCGAGCTGGCGCTGATCGCCGGCCTGTCCGCGTCATCGACCAGCGGCCACCTGGCGCGCTTGTCGGAGGGCGGGCTGCTGGCCGTGGAGACGCGCGGGCGCAACCGGTATTACCGGCTCGCGGCGCCGGAGATCGGCGTCGCCATCGAGGCGCTTGCCTCCGCATCGCAGGCAAGCCGCCCCGAGCGGCTGCGTGCGGTGCCGCAGTCGCGCACCGCGCCGGCCGCGCTGCGCCAGGCGCGCACATGTTACGACCACCTGGCGGGCGAGCTGGCGGTGGGCTTGTTCGAGCGCATGTCGCGCGTCGGCTGGCTCGTGGTCAACGGCACCGCCGTGGACCTCAGCGGCGACGGCCTGCAGGCCATGACGCGGCTTGGCATCGACGTCGATGCCGCGCGCCACCGGCGCCGGCAGTTTGCCTGCACGTGCCCGGACTGGAGCGAACGCAAGCCGCACCTGGGCGGCGCGCTGGGCGCCGCGCTGCTGGACAGCCTGCTTGCGCGCGGCTGGGTCGAACCAAGCACCACGTCGCGCGCGCTGCGCGTGACGCCACGCGGGCAACAGGAAATCCCGCGCGTGGCACAACCGGCATGATGGGCATGGCGCGCCACGCCGGGGCGCGCAGGAAACAAGGAAGAGAAGAGATGACCATGGAACTGGAAGACAACGCGCAAGACGCCATGAGCCGACTGATCGCGCTGATCAATCTCGGCGACACCGCACAGACTGACCGGCAGCAGAAGCTGTTCGAGGAAGCGCTGGAGGATGCCGAGGAAGACGAGGGCGGCGCCGAATCGCTGCTGTGGATGCTCAAGGACGTGATCGACTGGGAGTCCGGCTTCTATGTCGACTGGAAGGACACCGAGTCCTTCATCGGCAGCCTGAACCAGCTCTGCGAGCGCATCGATCTGGAGATCGACTGGGGCACCGACGACACCGAGGACGAGGACTTTCTCGACGGCACCAGCGTGCCCGATCTGATGGAACTCGCGCACAACCAGTTGCGCGTGCACGGCTACACGCTGTGGAACTGGAATACCGACGGCGATGCCTACGGCGGCTGGATCACGCGCAGCGAGGACGACGAGGAAATGATGGAAATCGCGGAGACGCTCCAACTGGACCTGCGTCCGGCCGACCAGCCGTACTGAGCCGCCGCGCCTTAACCGCCGGCTGGCTGCCTTGCGCGGCCTGCCGGACGGCGGGCGTCGGGCACGCCGAGGGTTTCCTCCAGCACGTTGAGCAAGGCCCGCACGCTCGCCGGCATCAGCTTGCGCGCGGGCATCAGCACATAGACCTTCAGCGGCGACGACGTATGGCCGGGCAGCACGCGCACCAGTTGCCCCTGTGCGAGCTGGTCGTCGACGAAGCGTGGCGACAGCCGCGCGACGCCAATGCCGTCGATGGCCGCCTTCAGCCTCACCTCCGCGTTATGCGTGGCAATGCGTGGCGCCACATCGAGCCGGCACGTCTCGATGCCGTCGCGCAGGAATTCCCAGTGCTGGTCGTCGGCATTGCCCAGCGTCGGCCACCCGGCCAGATCCTGCGGCGTTCGCGGCAGGCCGCGCGCGCGGATCAACGACGGCGCCGCATAGAACCCCCGCTCCACCAGTACCACGCGCTTGCTTGCGAACGAGCTGTCGTGCAGGCTGGTGTTGGTCATCACGAAAGCGAGGTCGTAGCCCTGGCGCACCAGGTCGGGCTGATCCCAGGTCATGTCCAGTTTCACCTGCAGCGCCGGATGCAGCTTCAACAGACGCGACAGGCCGGGGGACAAATGCTGCGACCCCACCTCATATGGCGCCGCGATGCGCAGCGTGCCGCTGACCTCCTCGCTGACGGAGGCGGCTTCGGCACTGATCTCGCGCAACGCGGAAAAGTGCGGCGCCACGCGTTCGTAGAGCTGCTGCCCGCGCTGCGTCACGCGCACGCGACGCGTGGTGCGCTCGAAGAGCCGTGCGCCGAGCTGGCCCTCCAGCCGCGCCACCGAAGCGCTGGCGGAGGACTTGGGCACCTCGGCGAGTTCGGCACCCTGTGTGAAGCCGCCGCCTTCCACCACGCGGCAGAAAATCTCCCAGTCTTTCCATTCGATCGTCTTCATGCGGCACTCCCGGTCTGCGCGCCCGCCGGCGCTGAATCGATTGTCCCATACGGCGAACAATGGCGCCGCGCGCCGCGTCGGCAGACATTCGCCTGCGGTTCCGGCATTTGCCGATCTGTGGCAAATTGCGGCCATCCGCCCCCACCGCAAGGACCGCCATGAAGCTGGCCATCACTGAAAGCCTGCTGCGCACGCGCGACGGACGCGAGGCGCGCGTCACCGCCGGCGAGCTGTTCTTCGACCTGATCTACGCGTTCGCCATCACCCAGCTCTCGCACCTGCTGCTGCACCACCAGACACCCTACGGCGCGCTGGAGACGCTGGTGCTGTGGTTCGCGGTGTGGCTTGGCTGGCAATACACGTGCTGGGTCACCAACTGGTTCGACCCCGACGCGTTGCCGGTGCGGCTGCTGCTGTTCGCCGCGATGGCCGTTGGCCTGCTGATGGCGGCCAGCCTGCCGCAGGCGTTCGGCGAGCGCGGACTGGTGTTCGCCCTCAGTTACGTGGCGCTGCAGGTCGGCCGCTCGGCAGTGGTTGTGCTGTGGCTGCATCGCGATCACGCACTCGCCGCCAATTTCCGGCGCATCGGCTGCTGGCTGGCCATCTCCGGCGTGTTCTGGATCGCGGGCGGCCTGGCCGAAGGCCACACGCGGCTGGCGTTGTGGATCGTGGCGGTCTTGTGCGAGTACATCTCGCCGATGTTCGGCTTCGCCATACCGGGACTCGGCCGCTCGCACATCAGCGACTGGCGCAGCGCGGAGGGCGGCCATATCGCCGAGCGCTGCCAGTTGTTCGTCATCCTCGCGCTGGGGGAATCCGTGCTGGTCACGGGCGGCACGCTCGGCGGCGCGATGCAATGGGACATCCCCGTCGTGATCGCCGTGATGGTTTGCTTTCTCGGCAGCGTGGCGATGTGGTGGGTCTACTTCGATACCAGCGCCGAGGTGGCCTCGCACCGGCTCGCCCACGCGCACGAGCCCGGTCAGCTGTCTGCCTGGATGCACTACGTGCACGTGATCCTGATTGCCGGCGTCATCGTCAGCGCGGCGGCGGACGACCTGGTCATCGCCGAACCGGCGCAGCGCATCGGCATGGCGTCGGGCATGCTGCTGCTGGCCGGCCCGGCGATCTATCTGGTGGGCAATGCGCTCTACAAACACATGCTCTACGGCCGACTGCCGCTGTCGCACCTCGGCGGTCTGGCCATGCTGGCGGCGCTGGCTCCCATGGCGCCGCACACCGACCTGCTGATGGTCGGCGGCCTGACGAGCGCGGTGATGTGCGTGGTGGCCGCGTGGGAGAGCGTATCGCGCCGGCGCGGACGCCGGGCACAGACGGCCGCCTGACCGTCCACCCAAGCGGGCACCCGGGCGGGCACCGGCGAGGTTATTGCTCGAACAGAATCACCGAACGCGCCAGTTCGCCGCGGCGCAGCTCGTCGAAGGCATCGTTGATGTCTTCCAGCGGCATGCGCCGCGATATCAGTGCGTCGAGCTTCAGCTTGCCCGACAGGTAGAAATCCACCATCCGCGGCATGTCCACCGGGAAGCGGTTGGAGCCCATCATCGAGCCTTGTATCCGCTTCTCGCCGAGGAAATCCGTGCCCTTGAGCTCGATCTTCACGCCGGGCGCGATCATGCCGATCACGGTGGCCGTGCCGCCGCGGCGCAGCATCGCAAAGGCTTGCTCGGTGGTCTGCTTGAGGCCGATGGCCTCGAAGGCATGATGCACGCCTCCGCCCGTCAGTGCGCGCACGGCCTCCACGGCATCGGTATCGGCCGCGTTGACCACGTCGGTCGCGCCGAACTGGCGCGCCAGTTCCAGCTTGCCGGGCACGCGGTCGATGGCGATGATGCGGCCCGCGCCTGCGATGGCCGCGCCGTTGAGGGTGGCAAGCCCGATGCCGCCGCAGCCGATGACCGCCACCGTCTCGCCGGGGCGCACGCCGGCCGTGTGGGTCACCGCGCCAAACCCGGTGGTGACGGCGCAACCGAGCAGCGCCGCGCGGTCGAGCGGCATGTCGCGCCGGATGGCTACCAGCGCATGCTCGTGGATCAGCATCTGCTCGGCAAACGCCGACAGGTTCGCGAACTGGTTCATCGCCGCGCCACGCGCCGACAGTCGTGGCGCCTCGTCTTCGCGGCGCTTGGTGTCCGGCGCCACGCACAGCGACAAGTGTCCCGTCAGGCAGTGCTCGCAATGGCCGCAGTAGGCCGACAGGCACGTAATCACGTGATCGCCCGGCTTGACCGTGCGCACTTCCGAGCCGACCTGCTCCACCACGCCCGCGGCTTCGTGCCCCAGCACCACTGGCATCGGGAACGGATAGGCGCCGTCCACGAAATGCAGGTCGGAATGGCAGACGCCAACCGCCGCCGTGCGCACCAGCACCTCGCGCGGGCCAGGCTTGCCGATGGCGATGTCTTCGATCACAAGTGAGGTCTTGGGTTGGTGCAGGACGGCGGCTTTCATGGGTCTCCTTGTTGTACGGACACGGCATCGATGAAAGGACCGAGCCACGCGGGTGTTGCGCGGCTCCGGCAGCGGGCTACCTTACCGGCAAACGGCGGTTCGGTGTAGGTGCACCGCAGCAAGGCTGGCGCATCGGAGCGTCACAGTTCGCTTTCCACTGGCAGCAATCGCAAGAACCCCTGGCCGAGATGATCGAAGAAGCCCATCCCCGGCTCGGTGTCGTAGGTAGTCAGCTTGCCAGCCTCGCGGCTGGTCCACGTCAGGTGCGTCTTGCCGTCGGCGTCGGTCGCCAGTTCCACCTTGTAGGCCACATCGGGCAGTGTCTTGTCCATGTTTGCCATCAGGCGTTCGCACAAAGCGGCGCTGTCGAGCACGACGCCCATCTCCGTGTTGAGCTTGTGCGAGCGCGGGTCCAGGTTCATCGACCCGACAAACAGCAGGTGCCGGTCGGCCATGTAGCTCTTGGCATGCAGGCTGGCGCGGCTCGAAGCCAGGGAGGTGCGCCGGGTATGGTGGGCGAGCTCGGCGTACGCGGACGGCTTGAGCTCGTATAGCTCGATGCCGGCCTTCAGCAGCGCTTCGCGGTGCGGCGCATAGCCGGCGTGCACGGCCTTCACGTCGGTCGCCGCGAACGAGTTCGTCAACACGCGGATCTTTACGCCGCGCCCCGCCATGGCGATCAGCCAGGCCTCACCCCGGTCGTCGGGCACGAAGTACGGCGACACCAGTAACATCTCGCGCTCGGCCTGCTCCAGCACCTTGCGCAGCTTCGGGACCGCATGCGTGGATTCGTCGTCGGGCGCCTGCTCGACCTTGTCCGCCTTGTCGGCGATCACGATGGCGCGGCCGCTGTAGCTGGGCACGTGGCCACTTTCGATACCTTTCGCCAAACCCGATTCCAGCAACTCCCGCGCATAGGGGCTTGCCTTGGCGGCATCGGCCTTCTGCGCGATGCCACTGCGCAGGCGGCGCATCCCGGCCGGCGCGTCGGGGCCTTCGGGAATCAGCGCCACCACGGGATAGGACTGCTCGCTGTTCCAGTACTCGTCGAAGACGCGCGAAACCTCGGGCACGACGGGGCCGGCGATCATCACGTCGAAGTCGCTGAAGTCCACATCCGACCGCGCGGAGAAATACTCATCGCCGAAGTTGCGCCCGCCAACCAGCGCGATCTGGTTCTCCGCCGTCATCGCCTTGTTGTGCATGCGGCGGTCGAGCCGGCGGAAGTCCAGCGCGAAGTTCAGCCAGCGCGCGCCGCGGTTGGCGAACGGATTGAAGAGCCGGATCTCGATGTTCGGATGCGAATCCAGCGCCGCCCAGATCTTGTCCTCCCCTTTGGTATGGATGTCGTCCAGCAGCAGGCGCACGCGCACGCCGCGATCGGCGGCGTCGATGAGATCGCCCATCACAACCGTGCCGGTCTGGTCGGCGTCGAAGATATAGGTCTGGATGTCGATCGTGCGCTCCGCGGCGCGCGCCAGCGCGAGCCGCGCCGCCAGCGCCTCGGGACCGTTGTTCAGCGGATAGAACAGGGACTTGCCCGGCATGCCGGCCAGCCGCGGCGCGAGGACCTTGCCCAGGCGCGTGTCGGCCGTATCCGACGCCGCCACGGATGGTGTGCGGGGCGCGTTCGTCGGCAGGCTGGTGCAGCCAGCCAGGATGCCCAGGCAGAGGCACAGGCCGGCCAGCCACAAGTATGGCGTCCGGAGAATCCGGCCAGCCGGACCGGCGGATCGGGATTCGTGCAGCGCGTGCGACATGCTTGCGGCTCCAGTGGTCATGCGTCCCGCGCGGCTTCGGTCACGATTCGGATGGCGTCCGCGCGGACGCCGCCTGCTGCCGGTAATAGCCGCGGATGATCTGCTGCGCCACCGCCAGGCGTCCGGGCAGCGGCGCCGGATAGCGCACGATCGCATCGAGGCGGCCGGCTTCGGCCGGCTCGAACAATACGCGTGGCTCGAACTGGGACAGGTCGACGAAGCGCATGTCGCCATATCGGCGCAGCGTCTGGCCCGCCTCCTGCATGAAGGACTCGCACGCCTGGCGCGCGATCGGCAACAGGCACGCTTCCACCTGGTCCGGATCGACGCCGGCCGCCAGCGGAATGCGGACCATGTCCAGCGTGTACGTGCCGGCCTGGGAGTGATTGCGCACGGCCGTGGTCAGCAACAGGCTGTTGGGCACCTGCACCGTGAAGCCCGTGTACTGGCGGGCCGGCGCGATCTCCACCAGGGTGGTGGACAGCACGTCCATGTCGATCACCTCGCCCGAGAACGGGCCGATCTCGACCAGATCCCCGAGTTGGAAAGGGCGCGACACCATGCGCATGAACGCCCCGAGGAAACACATCACCAGTTCCTTGCCGACCAGCAGCAGCGCGGCGGCGAAGGCGGCCAGCGAGATCGCCACGCTCTTGAGTTCGGACACCCAGATGCCTAACAGCAGCAGGAACACCACGGCGGCGACGAGGTTACGGCAGGCCACCGTCCACGCGCGGTAAGCGCCGCGATTGTCCGCTTGCAGCCGTGACTGGAAGAAGCGGTTGATCAGCTTCACCGTCAACATGCCGGTCAGCACGATCAGGACGGAAAGCACGATATGGAAAGAAAGACTCTCGTTCGGGGCGATGGTCATGGTTCCTGGATGATGCATTCTCGCGACGGAAGGCGTGCCTGTTGCTGCACTGCACGCCCTGGCGGCGATGGCCTGCTACCCACGCCCATGCGCCACCGGCGCGCGGCATGTGTGCGCCGCAACAGGCCACGCGGACTCACAGCCACCATTCTAGCGACTGCGGCGCCACCCATCGGCACCTGGGCCGGGCGGCGCAATGCCCGCCGCTTTCGCCTTATCGGGTTTTCTCTTATGATGCCGCCCAATGTACCGGCCGGTAAATGCCGGCGACACCGGCCCATGCGCGCCGGCGCCGCCACGGGCGAGCCGTGCCCTGCTCCTTTCCCTATGACCCCTGAACAACCGTCTTCCGGCGCCGCGGCGCCCGGGCTGCGCCGCACCCTGCGCGCACGCCACCTCACCATGATTGCCATCGGCGGCTCGATCGGCACCGGCCTGTTCGTGGCGTCGGGCGCCACGATCGCGCAGGCCGGCCCCGGCGGGGCGCTTGCCGCCTACATCCTGATCGGCGCCATGGTCTATTTCCTGATGACCAGCCTGGGCGAACTGGCGGCCTACATGCCGGTGTCCGGCTCGTTCGCCACCTATGGCGCGCGGTACGTGGACGAAGGGTTCGGCTTCGCGCTCGGCTGGAACTACTGGTACAACTGGGCCGTCACGATCGCCGTGGAACTCGCGGCCGCGCAACTGGTTATGCAGTACTGGTTTCCGGATACCCCCGGGGTGCTGTGGAGCGCGCTGTTCCTCGGCGTCATGTTCCTGCTCAATGCGATCTCCGTGCGTGGCTTCGGCGAGGCCGAGTACTGGTGCTCGCTCATCAAGGTCATCACGGTCATCGCGTTCATCGTCATCGGCACGCTGATGATCTTCGGCATCATGCGCGGCGACGCGGGCGCGCTGCCCGTCGGGCTGCAGAACCTCACCGTGGGCGACGCGCCGTTCGTCGGCGGCCTGCCCGCCATGATCGGCGTGGCGATGATCGCGGGCTTCTCGTTCCAGGGCACCGAGTTGATCGGCGTGGCGGCCGGCGAGTCCGCCGATCCGGCCAGGACCATCCCGCGCGCGGTGCGGCAGGTGTTCTGGCGCATCCTGCTGTTCTATGTGCTGGCCATCCTGATCATCGGCATCCTGATTCCCTACACCGACCCCAGCCTGCTGAAGAACGACGTGGAGACCGTGGGCGTCAGCCCGTTCACGCTGGTGTTCCGCCATGCGGGCCTCGCGTTCGCCGCCGGCGTGATGAACGCGGTGATCCTGACGGCGGTGCTGTCGGCCGGCAACTCGGGGATGTATGCCTCGACCCGCATGCTGTACAACCTGGCGACCGAGGGCCGCGCGCCGCGCGTGTTCGCCCGGCTCACGAAGAACGGCGTGCCGCTGATGGCGCTGCTCGCCACCACGGCCGTGGGCGCGCTGTGCTTTCTTACGTCGCTGTTCGAGAGCAAGTCGGTCTACCTGTGGTTGCTCAACCTGTCGGGCATGACGGGCTTCATCGCGTGGCTGGGCATCGCGGTCAGCCACTATCGCTTCCGCAAGGGCTTCATGGCGCGCGGCCTGGACTTGTCGCGCCTGCCCTATCGTTCGCCGTTCTTCCCATATGGCCCGATCTTCGCGTTCGTGCTGTGCATGGTCGTGACGCTGGGACAAAACTACCAGGCCTTCACCGAAGGCACGATCGACTGGGTGGCCGTGACGGCCACGTATATCGGCATCCCGATCTTCCTGGCCATCTGGATGGGCTACCGCCTGGTGCGCAAGACGCGCTTCGTGCGCTACGCCGAGATGACCTTCCCGCCGCTGCCCGAGCGGACCAACGGCGCCATGCCGCGCATGCCCGTGCCGGCATCGGGCGAGTAAGCGCCGGCGCCATCCGTATTATTCGAGCGCCCGACCAGGGCGCCATTCCCAAGAGTCGCCCCCAACAAGGCAAGACGCACAACAACAAGGAGAACAACTTGAAGCACACGATCTCAAAGGCCGCGCTGGCGCTGGCCGCCGCGATGGCACTGACGAGCGCGCACGCCGTGCCAACACTCGTCGAGTCCGTGCAGGGCTACACGCTCAAGAACGACAAGCTGTCCACGTTCACCGGCCTGGTCTTCGACCAGGGCAAGGTGCTGGCCACGGGCGACGCTGGAGCACTGCGCAAACAGTACCCGGACGCCCGCCGTGTCGACGGGCAAGGCAAGACGCTGCTGCCGGGGCTGATCGACGCCCACGGGCACGTGTTCCGGCTGGGCTTCAAGACCACCGAGATCTCGCTGTCCGGCACCAAGACGCTGCAGGAAGCGCAGGGCATCATCCGCGCCTACGGCGACAAGAACCCGCAGCGCAAGTGGCTGCTCGGCTATGGCTGGAACCAGGTGAACTGGAAGCTGGGGCGCTTTCCCACGGCGGCGGAACTCGATGCCGCCGTCGCCGACCGGCCGGTGCGCCTGATCCGCGTGGACGGCCACGCCGCCTGGCTGAACACCAAGGCGCTGCAGGCCGCCGGCATTACGCGCGAGACGAAGGATCCGGCCGGCGGGCGCATCGAGCGCGACGCCGACGGCAACCCCACCGGCGTGCTGGTCGACAAGGCCATGGCGCTGGTCAACAACGTGGTGCCGCCGTACACCGACGAAGATCGCCGCGCCGCGCTGACCGCGTCGCTCTCGCACCTGAACGCACTGGGCCTGACCGCCGCGGGCGATGCCGGCGTGACGGTGGCCGACGACAAGATCTATCGCGAATTCGCCGACCAGGGCAAGCTGACCGCGCGCATCTACGGCATGATCCGCGACACCGGCGACGACTTCAAGGCGCTGTCGGCCAAGGGTCCGCTGACCGGCTACGGCAACGATCGCTACTGGCTGCGCGCCGTGAAGCTGTATGGCGACGGCGCGCTCGGCAGCCGCGGCGCGGCGCTGATGTCGCCGTACTCGGACGACCACGCTCACAGCGGCCTCTTGTTCATGAGCGACGCGGCCATGCAGGCGGCCGTCAAGACCGCCATCCAGGCCGGCTACCAGGTCAACGTCCACGCGATCGGCGACGCCACCAACCATCAGGTGCTGGACGCTATCGAAGCCACGTACAAGGAAGTGGGCGGGCGCCAGTTGCGCAACCGCGTCGAGCATGCGCAAGTGATCGCGCTGCCGGATATCCCGCGCTTCAAGCAACTCGACCTGATCGCGTCGATGCAGCCGACCCACGCCACCAGCGACATGAACATGGCGGAGAACCGCGTCGGCAAGGAGCGCATCAAGGGCGCCTACGCGTGGCAAACCCTGCTGCGCCAGGGCACGGTGATCGCCGGCGGCTCCGACTTCCCGGTGGAATCGGCCAATCCGTTCTACGGCCTGCATGCGGCGGTCACGCGCACGGACCATGAGGGCAGGCCGATCAAGGGCTGGCACCCGGAAGAAGCGATGACGCTGCCGCAAGCGTTCCGCGCCTTCACGCTGGACGCCGCCTACGCCGAGCATCAGGAAAAGACGATCGGCTCGCTGGAAGCGGGCAAGTGGGCCGACTTCATCCTGGTGGACCGCGACCTGTTCAAGATCGCACCGGCCGACATCTGGAAGACCCAGGTGCTGGAAACCTGGGTGGCCGGCGAACGCGTGTACGCGGCGGGCGACAAGCGCTGAGCGGCGCGGCGCCTACGTAGGTCAGCAAACGGGCCGGCATCTGCCGGCCCGTTTTTTTTTCGGCGATCTGCGTGACAGTTTGAAGGAGACGGTATCGATAGCGCTCACCAAGACACCGTTAGCGCCGGTGGCCCGTTGGATGCCGACAAATGGGGCATCAGCGATGCGTCTTCGGGAGTCCACGGCGTGCTCGGGCTAAAGGTGCCGTGCATTGCAAACAACATCGGGCTGCGCCGCCTCATTCCGTAACGTATGGCGGCCCGCTCAGTTCCAAGGTAATCAGATAGCGTTCGTCTTCCGGCCGGTTCTCGTGGACGAATCGGCCGATGTCAATAATGACCTGATACTTGTCATCCGCGATCCAATACGTGATCGGGCCTCCCATGCCACTTCGGATTTTTTCACGCACTGCCGGCGTGTCAGTCAGCGCAGGGTTGTCCTTCACGCGAACTTGCCTCCAGCCTCCCCGCCGCAGTTGGTTCTGTAAATCGAAGACTATCGCGAGCGCCTCGCCCAGTGGCAGTGTCTCGACCTGTGGTGACAGCGTTACAAAACTCACCCGGCCATCCGCGTCATACGCCACCGACAGAAATTTTGCCGGGGGGATTGAAAGACCGAATTGCGGATCCGTAAATCGTAGCTTCGCGGGACGAGTGACCACCCCACCCCAATTGCTGCCAGGTTCAACGGGCGGCAATGTCGATCGCGATTGTTGGCGCACCTGTTCATAGGGCTCTCCAATGGTCAACAACACCTCATCGACAGGTCGCGTCTTGACATAAAGCGCCCCCAACGCAACGAGCACCAGCGCTGTCCCGGCAATCCACACGCACCACTTCCGCTTGATAGCCATCATCTATCTCCCATGTGCAATCAGGTAAATGGAGTTTTCGACCAGGTGCCGTTCCACCGGGTCGCGCAACAGCGCATCGAATCGATCGGCCGCGCGCAACACGAACGCCATGCGTTGGTCAGGATCTGCCAGGTTGGCCAGCGGTTCCCGACTAAATAGCTCCCGCTGCGCATTCGCTCCAGAGACCGTGCAATGGTTTGCCAGGACCAGTTGAACCTCCTGCGCCGACGCCGTAGGGAAATGCAGTGCCCAGGCAAACTGATTGGCGCGCATCAGCATGGCAAAGGCAGGGTCGTTGTACATAGCAGGCTGCAGGATGTTGATTTGCTCATGCTGCGCCAATCGTTCCACGCTGCGCGTGATATTCCCATTGTCGACAGCTTCAAACCCTTGCAATATCTGTCCGGCTACTCGACCGAATTGCACACTATCGCCTATTGGCCAAACCACCGATCCACGCAACGTTTCACGCTCCTTCAAACACCGCTTAAACCGCGCCAACCCATGCTTCTTGTAGAACATATGCAGCGGCCAGATATCCAGGAACAACGACATGTTCCCCTTGGCCAGCATCTGGTGGACCTTGAATGCGCCAGCGCCGGTTGCCTGGTCATCGACCGGCATCCGTGGCGATGAATAGGGGGCCATGCGCTCCAGCGCGGAACTCTGGCGCTCCCACCGCTGGTAGGCACGGCGCTGCTGATTTGACTTGCCGATCAGTTCCGCGGCATTGAGCAATCCGCAGCCGACTTGCTTCGACGCAAAGGCGGCCAGGCCAGCCCACTAAAACGGCGAGTCTCAAGCCATAGCGTTGCATAGGCGGCGTTGATTCGCCGGTTACGCGCGACGGGGTCGCCAACGGCGACGATGGCCTCCGCCTGCTTCTGGTAGAAGCGCCACCAGTCGATGCAGTCTTGCTTGTCGTCCTCGGCCCGCTTCCTCGCGGCAGCCTCCTCCACTTTCCAGTTCGGATAGCAGACGGGGCACCGTGGGTTGTCGCATTTGGGGTCGCGCATGGGTTCTCCTCGTGCGTGCCGTGTTCCCGGCACGAAGCCCATTTGCGTCGAATGTTTGATGAGATTCCATCGAACAAATCACATTTTGTGCCAAAGATTTTTGTTATCAGTGATGCACGGCGTTTGGATCGTCGGATGGCGACGTTCCCCTGTCAGCCTGAATTAACTTGTTTTGTGCGCTTTTCTTCACACATCTTTCGATGGCGCCGATAAGTGCTTCAAAAGACATCTCCTGGTAGTCCACGGCGGGCCTCGAAGTTTCTTCGAACTATTTCTTGACTGTCTACCTAGTAGTAGATAATATTCGAGCCATGGACGCCGCGACTGCTCCAGCCTCCAAAAGGCCAGACAACCGCGACAGCCCATTCGCATTACCGGGAGGCGGTCTTTTTTTTGACCTTGATGTCTATC
>JACXTT010001353.1_pt1 | contig 40936 bp, 32 predicted proteins | sample 9270951 | NCBI WGS metagenome assembly JACXTT01 (sample SAMN15532306, study PRJNA645909) | rock metagenome | isolation source: weathered quartz diorite | place: Puerto Rico | collected 2017-06-21
TCTGAAGGATCCACTCGAGAACATGGGCGCGCAGATGGTGCGCGAGGTCGCGAGCAAGACGTCCGACACGGCGGGCGACGGCACGACGACGGCGACGGTCCTCGCGCAGGCGATTTACCGCGAGGGCGCGAAGAACGTCGTGGCCGGTGCGAACCCGATGGAAATCAAGCGCGGCATCGAAAAGGCCGTCGAGGTCGTCGTCGAGGAAATCAAGAAGATGGCGCGGCCCGTCTCCGGCAACATGGTCGCGCAGGTCGGAACAATTTCAGCCAACAGCGACGCCACCATCGGCAAGATCATCGCCGACGCGATGGAGAAGGTCGGCAAGGACGGCGTCATCACGGTTGAAGAAGCCAAGACGCTCGAGACATCGCTCGATGTCGTCGAGGGCATGCAGTTCGATCGCGGATATCTGTCGCCGTACTTCGTCACCGACGCCGAGCGGATGGAAGTGGTACTCGAAAATCCGGTGGTCCTGATTCACGAGAAGAAGATCAGCTCGATGAAGGACCTTCTGCCGGTGCTCGAACAGGTCGCGCGCATGAGCCGGCCGCTGCTCATCATCGCCGAAGACGTCGAGGGCGAGGCGCTGGCGACCCTGGTCGTCAACAAGCTCCGTGGCACGCTGCAGGCGGCGGCGGTGAAGGCGCCCGGCTTCGGCGATCGCCGCAAGGCGATGCTCGAGGACATCGCGATCCTCAGCGGCGGACGCGCCATCACTGAAGACCTCGGCATCAAGCTGGAAAACATCAAGATGGAGGATCTCGGAAAAGCGAAGAAGATCACCATCGACAAGGACAACACGACGATCGTCGAAGGCAACGGGACCGCGGCCGCCATCGAAGGTCGCGTCAAGCAGATTCGCGCGCAAATCGAGGACACGACGTCGGATTACGACCGCGAGAAGCTGCAGGAGCGGCTGGCGAAGCTCGTCGGCGGTGTTGCCGTCATCAAGGTCGGTGCGGCGACCGAGACCGAGATGAAAGAAAAGAAGGCGCGCGTTGAAGACGCGATGCATGCGACCAAAGCGGCGGTCGAGGAAGGCATCGTGCCTGGCGGCGGCGTGGCGCTGTTGCGTTCGGGCAAGGCGCTCGAGAAGTTGAAGCTCGAACACGACCAGCGGGTCGGCGTCGACATCATCAAGCGCGCCATCGAGGAGCCGATGCGGTGGATTGCCAACAACGCCGGCGAAGAGGGCTCGATCGTGGTCTCGCGCGTCAAGGAGCAGAAGAGCCAGGACGAGGGGTTCAACGCCGCGACCGACACATATGAAGACCTCGTAAAGGCGGGGGTCATCGACCCGGCCAAGGTCGTTCGCAGCGCACTGCAGAACGCGTCGTCCATCGCCTCGCTGCTGCTGACCACCGAAGCGCTGGTCTCCGAGATTCCCGAAGAGAAGAAGGAAGCGCCCGCGATGCCGCACGGCGGCGGGATGGGCGGGATGTACTAGTCGTTCGGATCGTTCGAACCGTTCGGATCGTTCTTGGGCCGGCCGTACCCGCCGTAGCGCGCAGCGCAATGACGGGGCGACGGCCCTTTTTGTTGCGTCCAGGTGGTCGCAATCGTGTTGGTTGGAGTGAGTTGCGCTACGGCCGATGTCTCGCCTGAAACCTGATACCTGAAACCTGCGTGTGAGAGGTAGTATCTACGCGGTCGCGCCTCAAGCGCTCCAGAGGAGAGATGTTGTGATTCGTTCTTACAGGTTCGGGATTGCCGCCGCCGCGATTGCAGCAGTTCTCATAAGCGCCGCGTGCCGCCAAAGCGGGCCGCGAGTGTTCTTCGTCCAGCCGCAAAACGGCGCGACGGTCAAAAGCCCGGTCAAGCTCGAATTCGGCGCGCAGGATTTCACCATCGCGGCGGTGCCGCAGGGTACCGTCACCGAGACGCGGCCTTCGCTCGGCCACTATCACATCGGGCTGGACACTGACTGCCTGCCCACCGGCACCGCCATCCCGCGCGCCGCGCCGTGGGTCCATTTCGGTGACGGGAAGAACGTCATCGACATGCAATTGCCCGCAGGGATGCACAAGCTGACGCTGCAGGTTGGCGATGACCTGCACAGGACCATTGAGGGCCTGTGTACGTCGATCAACGTCAACGTGACCGAATGATCAGCGGAGGGTGAATTCGATTTCGAAGCTGACGAGCACTGCGACGGGTTCGCCGAAGCGCGTGCCAGGGACGAAGCGGAACTGCCTGGCCGCCTTGATCGCTTCCTGATCGAGGCCAAACACCGGATCGAGCGAGCGTGTCACTTTGAGATCGCCGACGCTGCCATCGGGCAGCACCACGCCCTCGAGACGGACGATGCCCTGTACCTTGGCGCGCATCGCTTCCGCCGTGTAGTTGGGCCGCACGCTGCGCAGCAGTCGGGGCGATTCAACACCGTTGCCAGGACGATAAACGCCACCGCCGGTACCGCCGCCGCTGCCCTCGCCGAGTCCCGAGCCTACGCCGTTGCCGATACCGGTGCCCACTCCGGTGCCAGCACCACCTTCCCTCCCCGTACCCTGTGATGTGGTCTCTTCTTTCGAATCGATGGCGCCCGCCTTAGTCTCCTCGGCAGCGCTCATCGTCACCGCCGGGATGTTCACCTTCTCCTCTTCAGGCGGCTTTGTCTCCGGAATCAGTTTGGGTACCGGCGGCTTCTCGACGGGAACGGTGATCTTCTCTTTTCCAGGCAGTTCCGCTTTTCTGATCGGCTCTTTCTGCTGATTGCCACCGCCACCACCGCCGCCGCCCGCACCCGGCTCTGCTATCCAGACAATCTGTGATGGCAAGCGATCGAGCAGCATGGTGTGGCTGCCGGGCTGCGGCGCCAGCCGCATGATGAGAAGGACGATCAGGACGAACGCGCCGTGGCTGAGAACCGAAGCGCCCATTGCACCGCCGAGGCGCTTTTCCTGCTGCTCGAACATGAAACGGACTTCGCCTGGGCCCGAGTTCGGCCGGACGTAGAGATGTCCCTGCGCAGGAGTGGAATCAGCAGCTTTGCTCTGCGGCGGCGTGGTCGACATTACGGCGGTGTGTGTCTGGCCCATTTTCACCGAGCCCGTTAAGGGGCCGCAACTGCAAAACGGGTACCTCAACAACGTTACGATTGCGGTCCCGCTTCCTTGATTGGATGTGCGAGCGCGGCATTTGGCTTGGTGAAACCGAGGACAAGTTACGTATCGTTCCACGTGCCGACCGCGACCGGAGAACCCCCCGCGCGGTTCAACACCTCGCGCACCGCGTCAACAGATACCTTATCGGCGTGTGCGCCCACCAGGAATGCCCCCTCTTTAATGCGCTTCTCCCATTGATCCGCCTGCGACGCGGCCAAACCTGCCCGTTGAAGTGCGCGAGAGATATCACCGGCTGCGTGCCCGGCCGCTTCGCCCAGAGCCGCTGACAGCGGACCGTCAGCGACGATAGGGCCAACGCCCGGAATGACGACCGCCACCGCGGCTGCAAGATGGGCGGCGAGCTCGCCGAGACGCGACGCCGGCCGCGAATCTTCGATCTCAGAACCTGGCGACGCGCCGGCCGCGTCGGCAACCACGCCTTCCTCGTCGTGGCGCCGCGCGACGATGGATACACGCTCGCGCGGAATGTCGAGCGCACGCAGCGCTCGTGCGGCCTGTGCAGCGGCAGCCGCATCCCGAAACAGCGCCATGACGAGGGGGTGTGACATCCCGAACTAATCCGTTGTGTATCCATCACGCGCCCGCACGCGAAGGCCCGGATGGTTGCCGGTGAGCGTGACGCGAATCGCTCTCCACTCGTGCGCGCCTTCCTCGATCGGCTTCGCCGGGGCGTAGCCTAACAGATATTGATATCGCAGCTCGCGGGCGATCGTCGCGAGGGTCTTCTCGAGCTCCGTCGCGTCCTTCAACAGAAACGAACGGCCGCCCGTAAGCACGGCGAGCTCCGCGAGAAATGCGGGTCGCTGCTTGCCGATGGTAATCGGATAGATCAGCGCGTTACTGCGCCGCGCGCGCGCAATGACCTGTGCTTCCGTCGCGCTGCTGTAGCGATCATTGCCGTCGGAAAACAGCACGAGCGCCTGTCGCCCCGATTCGGGTTCGAGGCGATCGAGTGCCGCCATCGTCGCATCGCGAAGCGCGGTCGTGCTCCACGGATCGAGGGCGGCGATCGCTCGCCCCTGCGTTAACCTGTCCGTGGAGAGCAGCGCAATGACATCCGCGGTGCTGCTGATCGCGACAATCATCGAGCGATCATCCGGTTTCAACTGATTGAGAAAGCCACGCGACGCCTGCTTGGCCAGTTCGAGCGGTTTGCCAGCCATGCTCCAGCTGCGGTCGACACCGAGCGCGACGGTCAATGGAAACTCGCCGGCGGCGAATGTCGAAATGTCCTGTCGCTGATTGTCTTCGTACACTTGAAAATCATTCTGGCGTAGACCGGTGACGAGCTCGCCCCGCTCGTCGGTAACCGTCGCATACACTTCGACCAGTTGAACCTGCGAGGAAAACCGCGCAAGGGAACCTTCCTGCTGCGCGGTCATCACCGCGGTTCCCGCGAACGCGACCGCCCCCGCAACGATGAGCCGTCTCATTCAGAGGACCTCCGCATCGACCAGTTCAAAAGACGTTCCGGCGCGACCCCCATGGTACAATTGCCCACTTCCCAACTTCTTAGCCGCTTGAGGTGACCTTATGGGCCGTATCGGCCTTCCTGAACTGCTCATCATTCTCGTGATCATCATTCTGATCTTCGGCGCCAATCGGCTGCCCGAAATCGGGCGAGGTATCGGCAAAGGCATCCGCAATTTCAAGGACGCCACAAAGGAAGACGAGAAGTCATAGCTTCTTTCGCGCGGCGGCGCGTTCGCGCCGCCCGATGCGCTGCTTCCGCTTCGGACCACCCCGCTGCTCCTTTTTCGGCCTCACCTGCCTCCGCGGCGCACCGCGCCGCCGTTCTTCGCGCCTGACGGCATCCAGGATCTCAACCAGCCCCAGTTCGACCTGCCGGCGCTCCATGTTGACGCGTACCACCTGTACGCGCACTTTGTCGCCGAGCCGGTACACCTTTTTCGTGTTCTCACCCAGAAGCACGTGCTGCTGTTCGACGTAGCGGTAATAGTCGTCCGCCATGCTCGAGATGTGGACGAGGCCTTCGACGAAGTGTTCGATCAGTTCGATGAACAATCCGAACGGCGCCACGCCGGTGATGTAGCCCTGATACTCGTCGCCCACTTTGTCCGCCATGAAGCGGACCTTCTTCCATTGCAGCAGCTCGCGCTCGGCGTCGTCGGCGCGGCGCTCCATGTCGGAGGTGTGTTTCGCGATTTCCGGCAGATCGTCCTGCAGCTCTTCACGCCGGGCGTCGGTCACCGGTCCACGGCGCGATTCGCGCAGCATGCGGTGCACGACCAGGTCCGGGTACCGCCGAATCGGCGATGTGAAGTGCGTGTAATGCTCCGCGGCAAGGCCGAAATGACCGAGACTCACCGCGTCATAACGCGCCTTCTGCATCGTGCGAAGCATGACGGCCGCAATCGGACGCTCCTCCGGCGTTCCACGGATGCGATCGATCAGCTTCTGAAAGTTCTTCGGCGTGACCGATTGCCCCGTCGTCCCCAGACCGTACCCCAGCGGCTCGATGAACGCCTCGAACTCGGCGACTTTCTTGACGTCCGGCGCTTCATGCACGCGATGAAGCGACGGGACGCCATGTTCGACCAGATGTCCCGCAACACTCTCGTTCGCCAGCAGCATGAATTCTTCAATGAGACGATGTGCGATGTTCCGCTCCGCAGGGACGATCGCCTCGATCTCGCCGTACTCGGACAGGATGACTTCTGTCTCGGGGAGATCGAAATCGATCGAACCCCGGCGGCGCCGACGGGCGTTGAGAATCTCGAACAACTCTCGCATCTGCTCGAATAGCGGCACGAGCTGCTCGTACTCGGCCATCGTCTTCGGGTCGCGATCGGTGAGGATCGCGTTCACTGCGGTGTAAGTCATTCGCGCGTCGCTGTTGATGACACCGTCATGCATCTCGTAGCGCACGACGTGACCTCGCCGGTCGACCTCCATCACGCACGATTGCACGAGACGATCGACGTGCGGGTTCAGACTGCAGAGTCCGGTCGCAAGCTCTGACGGAAACATGTGCACCGCGCGTTCCGTGAAGTAGACGGACGTACCGCGTTCGTACGCTTCCTCGTCGAGGGCACTGCCTTCGGCGACGTAGTGCGATACGTCGGCAATGTGGACGCCCAGCCAGTAGTGTCCATTCGGCAGCCTCTCGAGCGTGATCGCGTCATCAAAGTCGCGCGCATGCTCGCCGTCGATCGTGACCGTCGTCTTGGGACGGAAGTCGGTGCGCCCGCGTATGTCGGATGACTTCACCGAGGAGCCAAGACGGCGTGCCTCCTCGACGGCTTCATCAGAATGCGCGTCCGGGATGCTGTGTTTGCGAATGATGATCTGCGTGTCGACGCCGGGCTCGTCGATGTTGCCGAGTACTTCGACGATCCGGCCAACCGGGCCACGGGCAGCCGTCGGCCAGCGGGTGATTTGAACGACAACCATATCGTTCGGTTCCGCAGCTCCGCTCTGTCCGGATGGCACATGAATGTCCGCGGTGATCCGGCGATCGAACGGAACGACATACGCAAGTCCCGCAGCGTCGGAGTCAAAACGGCCGACCACGGTATCGTGCGCCCGCTCGATAATGCGGACGATGCGGCCCTCCAGGCCACGCGGTGTCTGGCGTTCGACGCGAACGAGCACACGATCGCCGTGCATGGCCTCGGAAAGGTTCGCCGCGGCGATGTAGATGTCGCCGCCCCCGCGCGGCTCGCCGTCGTCGGGACCCACGAATCCAAAGCCACCGGGATTGGTGTGCAGACGTCCGGCAACGAGATTGTCCGCATCCGGCAGCGCAAACCGATTTCCACGAACCTGCGCGAGTTGGCCGGAAACCACGAGCCGCTTGAGATCCCGCTTGAACGCGACGCGCTCGTCGCGCGGTACCCGCAGCTGACGCGCGAGCTCGCGCGCGGTGGTCGAATGAGCGACGCGTTCCTTGAAGAATGTCAGGATCTGTTCAGGTGATGGCATTCAGGCGATCAACGCTACTTGGACGTCTCCAACGTTCGTGCCGGTCGGCCCGGTGTGCACGAGGTCGCCCAGAGCGCTGAAGAAGTGGTAGCTATCGTTGTTCCGGAGATAGTCTGTTGGATCGAGCCCGCGTGCCGCGGCTCGCGTCATGGTGGTCGCGTCGATGATTGCGCCCGCGGCATCGGTCGGCCCATCGATCCCGTCGGTACCGATACTGCCGAACACTGCATCGATCGCGCGCGGCGCCGAATGGACATCACGCGGCGCGGACCTTCCAAGGTCCGCGATGAAGGGCAACATCGCAAGCCCGAACTCCTGATTCCGTCCTCCAAGTCCATCGCCGGTCACATGAACCGTGGTTTCCCCCGATCCGACGACGCACAGCGGCGGCATCAGCCGCGTAAGGGCTTCACGCACCTCGCCTGTGAACAGAGCAGCCGCGTCGCGAGCTTCTCCGACGATCGGCGCGTCGATCGTATGGACGTTATAGCCGTGTGAACGGGCGACCTCGACCGCTCCGGCAACCGCCGTCATCCGGCCACCGATGATTCGCGCAGCGGACCGCTGAAGGCGCGGATCGTCAGGCTTGGGTGTCTCATCGATTTCGCCCCGTGCTCCACGCTGCAAGTGCGAGACGACTGCCGCGGGATAACCGGCGCGTCCTCCGCGCGCGTCGAGCACGCTGAGGGCGTCGCCGAACGTGCTCGGATCCGGCATCGTCGGACCCGAGCCGATGACGGAGAGATCATCGCCAACCACATCGGATATCACCAGTGTGACGACGGTGGCGCGGGTCGCTGCGGCAAGCCTCCCACCCTTAATCGCCGACAAGTGTTTGCGCGACGTGTTCAACTCGTGAATCGTTGCGCCACGCTTCAGGAGCCGCCGGACAGTTTCCTGCTTGTCCTCGAGCGTGAGATTTTCGGCCGGCAGTGCCATCAGCGCCGATGCGCCTCCCGAGAGCAGCACAATCAGGACGTCGTTGTCGCTACTCTGTTGTGCGACCTGCAACGCGCGGCGCGCAGCCGCGACACTGCGCGCATCCGGAACTGGATGCGCGCCCTCGTACCATACGGCTCCAGGTGGCAGCGTGGCTGGCCGGTCCGGCCCGATGCCGACAGCGGTCCGCACGCGAACGCGCGCGCTCCGTGCGAACTCCGTCAACATCGGCCCTGCCGCCTTGCCAACGGCGACCACATCGACGGCGGATCCACGCGCCAGCACATCAGCGACCGACCTGTCGTCAAGCGCGGTGCGTACGAGCATCGCCGCATCGGCCGCACGAACGGCTGCGCGCAGGATCTCCTGCAAGTCGCTTCGAAGATTGGGAAGGGAACGAATCAGTGAGTGTGGCGGGGGTCCGACCAGGCTGAAAGGCCGGTTACGACGTCGAATTGTCTCAAGAGGCGGCTGACGACCTGGTCCGCGTCGGCTTCGGTGCAGAGTCGATCGAGCTGCGCCATCACCTTTGTCAGCGCGCGTTCAGCATCGGAAATGGCGCCTTCCGAGAAGAACTCGCGCTGCTGTTCGAGGCAGCGCTTGCACTTCACAAATTCTTCACGGTAGAAGTTCGAGACGGAATGAAAGATCGGATCGTACTGCGGGTGGGAGTCGGCCAGGAAGCGTGACAAACGGTTCCTCGACGCAGGCATATCTGAGGTTTCGATCAGTCTAAGCGGGGGCTCCGGGGGCTGTCAACGGCGGTCGCCCCAAAGCTCAGGCCGCGTGACGGGATGCGGCAAAACCGCCGGCAGCCCCCACAACCATGGCGCCGGCGACCATGAGACTGACGAGCCGGACCGGCAGGAACTGAATCGCCGCGCCATCCAGGACGGCCGACAAATCACCGCCCCACCATACGCGCACCACGGCAAAGCCGGCCCAGAGCAGGCCTACTGCGATAAAGGCGCCGAGGCCTCCCTGGAGCAGACCCTCCGCCACGAACGGACCCCGGATGAACGAGACGGGCGAACCGACCAGTTTCATGATTTCAATCTCATCGGTGCGTGAATGGAGTCCGAGCCGCACGACTGCGGCAACGGTTACGGCCGCCGCTAATGCCATCAATAAGGCTAGAGCGAAACCAGCGCCCCTTACCGCGTCGAGTCCTGCGGACATTCGCGTGAGCCATTCACGGTCGTAGCGCACGTCGGCAACCCCCGGCATTGCGGCGAGATTCTTGACAAGAGTGTCAGCGCGTCCCGTTCGCGCGGCGTCGGGACGGACGCGAACTTCAACCGACGCGGGAAAAGGGTTGTCGTCGAAGTCGTCGGTCAGCGTCGCGAGATCGGCGAATTGCGTTCGAAAGCGCGTCCGTGCCTGCGCCTTCGACACGTACTCGCGGCGATCGCTGACGCCGCTCCGATCGATGGCCGCTTCCACCGATCCACGTTGTTCCGACGTCGCATCGTCGCGAAGAAAGATGGAGAACTCGGTCGCGTCTGTCCACTGCGCCATCACCCGATCGACGTTCCAGGTGACGAGCAGCAACGTTCCGAGCACCACCGCCGCCAGCGCGATTGCGAGCACGGCGAACGCTGTCGATGCGCCCGAACGCCAGAGACTCGCCCACGCCTGGCGCAGCGCGTAGTCGATGGCTCTCATGTGACTTCCACGACGCGCCCCTGGTCGAGCGTGATGGTGCGGCGGCCCACGAGGCGAATCAATTCGCGATCGTGCGTGGCGACTACCACCGTTGTGCCGCCGGCGTTGACTTCACGGAGCAGGTTCATGATTTCGAGCGACAGGTCCGGATCGAGGTTCCCTGTCGGTTCGTCTGCCAGCACGAGCGCGGGATCGGTCACAAGCGCCCGCGCAATGGCGATGCGCTGCTGTTCTCCGCCGGAAAGATCTCGTGGATAGGCGTTGATGCGGTGCTGCAGTCCGACCCATTTGAGCACCTGAAACGCTTTCCGCCGCTGCTGTCCGGACGGCACGCCGAGCACTTCGAGCACGAAGGCGACGTTCTCGAACACGGTGCGCGTCGGGATCAATTTGAAGTCCTGGAAGATGAAGCCGACGCCGCGACGGTACTCCTGGACATCGCTGCGCGAGAGCGATGTCAGGTCGTGGCCGTTGACGAACAGCTCGCCCTCGGTTGGCCGCTCCTGCACGAGAAGAAGACGCAGGAGCGTCGATTTGCCCGCCCCGCTCGGACCGGTGAGAAAAACGAACTCGCCTTTGTCGACGGTCAGGGAAAGATCGTGCAGTGCGTACAAACCGCGACTGTAGAGTTTCGAGAGGTGATGCGTCTCGATCACGCTGCCTGTGCACCCGGGGCCAAAGGCTTACTTGTTCGGTTGGATGCAGTAAGTATAGCGGCTACGGACGGTAACTCACAAGCTCTACTCGCACGTGGCCGAAACCGGCAGCGAGGTCGAGCACCAACGGCAGATGCCGCACGTCGTTGCTGAGCCAGATGGTGGCCGTGGGCGGCTGACGATCCTCGACACGTCTCTGTAGCACCGGCGTCACCCGGATGGCTTCGACCCTATTGTTCAAGGATGTGATGCGGTCGACCCCGTTGACGGTGACCTCAGCGACAAGGTTGCGACCGGCCTCGTTGACTGGAAACCTGATGCGATCGCCCGTCCGCAACGGCAGCGTTCGAAGGTAAAAGAGCGCGCTGATGGCGTCGCGCGCGCGCGGCGCCATCGGCAGCACCACAGCTTCCTGATCCAGGGCTTCGGCCAGCGTTCGACCCGTTCGGACAACCCGCGCGGGACCGTCAAAGACAAATGCCCGGGTCACCCGGCGGGAGCCCTCATGCTGATCGCGTTCATGGACCCGTGGAAGGAGTTCTTCGTCCACGCGCGTGCGAAAGACGTCCTGCGCCTCGAAGAAGCGCGCCACCCAGGGGGCGGTTGTCGCAGTGACGACCAGCCGGTACGCGGGCGGCTCCACCGCCATCACAATGTCGCCTGCCGAGAGGCTCACGCCTGCGCCGTCCCAATGCACTTCGTAGCGGGCCACTTCGCCAACACGAAACGGAATTGGACCGGGCGGAGGCGGTTCCACGGCGTTTGCGGTGACCAGCCGCGCTTCCAGATCCGGCGTCCACTGCAGTTCGTAAATGGTGCCGTCAACGAAGCGGGCACGTTCCTTAATCGGCGGTTCAGCACGATCGATAGGTTTCGCGGTGACGACGAACCGAACGCGACTGTCGTGGAGCGTGGCCAGTGCGTCGGCGCTCGGGAAGGTGTTGATTTCGTCCGCAAATGGGCCATAGAAGGCCGGCCGTTGACCGCTGTAGCCGTTCACAATCGGCCGTCGATGTTCGAGTGACTGCACCATCGCCGGTGTCGACTCGACGTCGCGGTCGAGCGGCAGGAACGCGACCGCACCAGGTCCGGGTTCGCGGGCGAGCCATTCGCCGAGCTCGGTCCGTTGCGTCGGCGCCGCAACCAACTTCGCCGGCACGTGCAGCAGTTCGAACATCGCGGCCGCGATGAGCACACCAACGATGCGGACGCCAACGCCGCGACGTTCGGGGCGGCCCGGCAGCGGCAGCCGCGGCGACAGCAGTTCGCGAACGGCGATCGCGGCAAGGACGCTCACCGCAAACATCACCAGCACCGAGAACCGTGCCGGCGCCCGAATCACCGCGAAACCGAACACCAACCGATGCGCGGCCGCATACAGCGGTCGCACCCCGTTTGGACCAAGCGAGAGCACGAAGCCGACCGCCCCGATCGCGACCATAGTCAGGACCGTCGGACGCGCATCGCTTCGCCACCCGAGCCACGCGCCGGCAATGGCCAATGCGATCAACACGAAGCCCGGAAAGAGCTCACGCTCGGGCCCTGTGTGCGGCTGCTCCGGTGCGGGGACGGAATCGTTCTGCCGCAGCAGCCCCGTCCACCCGTACAGGACGTTGCCCGGCGGCACCTGGAGATAGCTCACCGTGTACGCGGCGTTACGAGCGGCTTCGAACAGGTTCCGACCGAAACCTTCGCGCTGCGCAACGCGGCCATAAATCATCGCAACCGGCAATACCAGTACCGCGGCAATGACGGCCGAATACGCCAGCCGACGCAGCACGGCCACGCTGCGCCACCTTCCGACGCCAGCAGTCAGTGCGAACCCGCCAACCGCAAGCGCAATCGCGCCGATGATGCCGAAGTACACCGACGAGATGGCCTGCAGCGCAGCGCTGGCGCCGAGCAGCACGACATCGCGGCCGCGGCGCCGCGCAATGACTCGATGCAGGAAGAGAAACGTGAGCGGCAAAAAGTACAGCGACTGAAGCTGAAGGTGAATCAGATGGCCAAAATGAAAGGAACCGAATCCCCACGCAAAGCCGGCCAGATACGCGCCCGCTTCGGTTCTCACCGTCGACCGCACGAACAGATGCATGGCTAGCGCGCTGGCAACGAGCGAGACGACGAGGAGCACGTTGTAACAGAGCACCACGTCGTGCGTGATCGCGTAGAGCGGAGCGAGCAGCAGGCTCTGCAGCAACAGATGATCGGAGAACGCCAGGGTGCCCGTGGCCGGGTAGAAGATATTCGCGTTGAAGATGGCTCCGTTGAAGAGCGACGCCGGGTGCGACAACAGCGTTTGCATATCCCAGCCAAGAATCCAGAGATTCAGGTAGGGATCGCCGGGACCTGACGTGGCGCCGAGCAGCGCCAGTGGGTGAAGCACGAGCGGCCAGGTCGTCACCGCCGCCGCAGCGCAGTACGCGAGCAGCGGAGCCCACCGTGCTTTCGTCATGTTTGCTGCAGTTCGCGTCTGAGGAGCTCGTTTGCGAGTTTCGGATTGGCCTTGCCGCCGCTGCCCTTCATCACCTGGCCGACGAGAAAGCCGAACGTCTGGCTTTTACCGGCACGAAACTGGGCGGCAGCCTCCGCGTTGCGCGCGATCACGGCTCGCACGATCGCCAGCAGCGCGTCTTCATCGCTATTCTGCGCCAGACCCTCGGCCGCGACGATCTCGTCCGCCGAACGGCCCGTGTCGTACATCTTCGCGAAGACGTCCTTGGCAATCGAGCTGCTGATGGTGCCTTTTTCCACGAGCGCAATCAGCCCCGCGAGTGCTGCGGGCGTCAGCGGCACCTGCTCGATCGTGACGCCGCGTTCTTTTATCGTGCGCAGCAGCTCGCCCATCACCCAGTTGCTGGCGGCCTTCGGATGGCGGGATGTTGCCGCCACCTGCTCGAAATAATCGCCGAGTCCCGCGGAGGAGGTCAGCACGCCTGCATCGTACTGGGGAAGTCCGTACGCGGCGACAAAGCGCTGCCGGCGCGCTTCGGGGAGCTCCGGCATCGTCTCGCGCACGGCGGCGATGCGCGCGTCACTGACCACGAGCGGAGGCAAATCCGGTTCGGGGAAATACCGATAGTCGTGAGCTTCTTCCTTGCTGCGCATCGACACCGTTCTGCCCCCCGCCGAATCCCACAACCGCGTCTCCTGGACGACGCGACCGCCACGTTCAATCAGCTCAATCTGCCGATCGATCTCGTACTCGAGCGCCTTTTCGAGATACCGGAAGGAGTTGATGTTCTTCACTTCGGCCTTCGTCCCGAACCGCTCCTGCCCTGCCGGCCGAACCGACACGTTCGCGTCGCAGCGGACGCTCCCTTCCTCCATGTTGCCGTCGTTGACGCCAAGCCAGACGAGAATGTCGCGGAGCCGCTCGAAGAACTCCGCGGCTTCCGCGGCCGAACGCATGTCAGGCTCGGTGACGATTTCAATCAGCGGCACTCCGCTGCGGTTGTAGTCGATATACGTGCGGCGGTCGGAGTCGGGAAAACCCTCGTGCAGAGATTTCCCGGCATCCTCCTCCATGTGGATGCGCGTCAGGCCAACGCGTGCGCTGCGTCCGCCAACGCTGATGTCGAGACCGCCGCCAAGCGCAAGCGGCCGTTCGTACTGTGAAATCTGATAGCCCTTCGGAAGGTCCGGATAAAAGTAGTTCTTGCGCGCGAAGATCGAGAGCGGCTGGATGTCGCAGCCGAGCGCGAGTGCGGCCTTAATGGCGTAATCGACTGCGACGCGGTTCAGGACTGGAAGGGCCCCCGGCATTCCGAGGCAGACCGGGCACACCTGCGAGTTTGGCGGCGCGCCGAACGCGGTGCTGCAGCCGCAGAAGATCTTCGTGCGGGTCTGCAGCTGTGCGTGGATTTCTAAGCCAATAACGGGTTCGAACTTCACCTACACCTTCGGACCCGCAGCTTTCACCGACGGATCGACGTGCTTTTCGAACGTCTTGAAATTTTCCACGAACATCCCCGCGAGCTTCTTCGCCTGGACGTCGTAGGCGTCCTTGTCGGGCCATGTGCTCCGCGGGTCGAGCACACTCTCGGGCACGCCCGGGCATGTCGTCGGAATATCGAGATTGAAGATGTCGTGCTTCTGGTACTTCACGTTGTCGAGCTGTCCATTCAGTGCCGCAGTCAGCATGGCCCGCGTGTGGGCGATCTTCATGCGCGAGCCGACTCCCGGAGGACCACCCGTCCAGCCCGTGTTCACGAGCCAGACCCGCGACTTGTGGCGGGAAATGCGTTCGCCAAGCATCTTCGCGTAGACGTTCGGATTGAGCGGCAGGAAGGGTGCGCCGAAGCAGGTACTGAATGTTGCTTTCGGCTCCGTCACTCCGCGCTCCGTGCCGGCGACGCGGGCGGTGTACCCCGAGAGGAAGTGATACATCGCCCCTTCGGGAGTCAGCCGCGCGATCGGCGGCATCGCGCCGTAAGCATCCGCAGTCAACATCACCACGTTCTTCGGATGGCCCGCCATCCCTGACGGAATCGCGTTCGGGATGAAGCTGAGTGGATACGAGCTGCGCGTGTTCTCGGTGTAGGTCATGTCATCGAGATCCATTTCGCGCGTGTCGGGATCGAGGACGACGTTCTCGAGGATCGTTCCGAAGCGCCGCGAGGCGTCCCAAATCTGCGGCTCGGCCTCCCTGGACAGCCTGATCACCTTGGCGTAGCAGCCGCCTTCGAAGTTGAAGATGCCGCGATCGCTCCAACCGTGCTCGTCGTCACCGATCAGCCCGCGGTTCGGATCGCTCGAGAGCGTCGTCTTCCCGGTACCGGACAGGCCAAAGAACAGGGCCGAATCCCCGGCGGGACCGACGTTTGCCGAGCAGTGCATCGACAGTACGCCTTTGAGCGGCAGCGTGTAGTTGAGGATTGTGAAGATCGACTTCTTGGTCTCGCCGGCGTATTCACTGCCTGCGATGAGAACCAGTCTCCGGCCAAAGTGAACGTAAATCGCCGTTTCGGTCTTTGAGCCGTGACGCGCCGGATCCGCCTTGAAGCCGGGACAATTGATCACCGTGTACTCGGGACGATGCGTCGCACGCTTGTCGGGATCGAGCTCTGGGATGAACATGTTGCGCGCAAAGAGGTTGTGCCATGCGAACTCGGTCACGATGCGCACCGGAACGCGGTAGGCTGGATCCGCGCCGCCCCACGCGTCGAGCACGTACAGCTCCTTGTTCAGCACGTAAGACATCAGATCGCGATGCAGCGCGTCGAAGTTCGCCTCAGTGATGCCCTTGTTGAGGCCCCAGTCGATGTTCTGCTCGGTGGTCGGCTCTCTGACGGTGAACTTGTCCTGCGGCGAACGTCCTGTGTGCTGACCTGTTCGAGCCACCAGTGGCCCTTCGGCGGCGAGAATCGCTTCGTTACGCCGCAGCGCAATTTCGTAAAGAACTGCAGGGCTCAGGTTCCAGTGGACGGGTCCGGACCGAACAATTCCCAAGGCCTCCAGACCGTGCGCCCGCTCAACCTGTGTGCTCATGGTGGGTTCTCCTGACGACAAGACGGACGAACAAAAATGGCATCGTACTGTATAGTTGGAGCCTCGGTAAAGGACTGAACCGCTCGAGCCGTATTCCATGACCAGAACGCCTCCCCGGCGTGCGCCCGCAGCCGCTGGCGCTCTCGCGCCGCAGGCACCGCTGTCGAAGGACTCGCATCTCGCCGCCGAGATCAAGCGTCTCGTGGTGGGCGGCGAACGCGACGCGGCGCGCGAACGCTACGGTGAGCTCGTTGCGAATCAGCAGCGGCGGGCGGTTCGCATCGCCTACCAGTACCTGCGCGACGCGCACGACGCGGACGAGGCTGTTCAGGACGCGTTCGTGAAGGTCTTCACGCATATCACCAGCTACCGCGAAGATCTTCCATTTGAAGTGTGGTTCACGCGCATCCTGGTGAATGCGTGTCTCGATTTGCGCAAGTCGCGTTCGCGCCGGCTGCGATGGGCTGTTCCGATGTCGGCGACCAGTGAGGTCGCGGCCGCGGAGCCGGCCGCGCCGGATCCGAGTCCGGAACAGCGGCTCGTCTCGAGCGAACGCGCGACCGAGATCACGGCGGCGGTCGATTCGCTTCCCGACCGCCAGCGGACGGTGTTCACGCTCTGTCATGTCGCAGAGCAGACCACCGCCGAAGTCAGTCAGACACTCGGCTTGAGCGAAGCAACGGTGCGCGTGCACCTGTTCCGCGCCGTCCGGAAGCTGCGGCGGCTGCTGGACAGCGCGTGAAGTGGCAATGAAAGCGAACCATCTGTCCGACGACCGTCTCATCGATCTCTGTATGCTCGACGCACTGTCGCCCGTCGAGCAGCAGCACCTCTCGACCTGCGCCCGCTGCGACGCGCGCCGTGCGCGCATGCAGCGTCTGCTGGACGACGTCTCAGACACTGCCACGGCGGCGGCGGATGCCGCATTTCCACTCGAACGGCTCAATCGTCAGCAGGCGCGGATCCTGGCGCGACTCCAGCATGAGGGTCGTCCGGCGCGCGTGATCGCTTTCCCGGCCGGACATTCTCCAAACGAGCCGACGGCCTCGCGCACGCGCCCCGCGTCGCGCTGGATCGCGGCGGCCGCGGTTGGCGGTCTCGTCGTCGGTGTCATCGCGGGCCGATTCGGCCACGACTATTCGTTCCCGCGAACGGGTATTGGCCGCGTGATCGCGTCGCGCGCGGCCGAACAGCCAGAACTTCGCGCACCGGTGACGACGGGCAGCATTCGCGAGGTCGCAGCGTCGCTGTCGGATGACGAATTTCTCGACCAGCTCGAAACAGCGATCGATGCGCCTGCGACTGCGGCACTGCAGCCGCTCGACGATCTGACGCCTCTCGCCTGGGAAGTTCGCTAGTGCAGCCTTGCCGCCGCTGATCTTCCGGAAAGGCCTCGACCTCAAGCACGAAGTCGCGGGAACCCTCGCCGAGAATTACCACAGCGACCTGATCGCCGCGATCAAGGAGAATGACTATCGGTACCACGCGGGCCGGCTGACCGTACACCTCGCGCGCGAGTTCGGCTTCTGTTACGGCGTCGATCGCGCTGTCGACTATGCGTATCAGGCGCGCAAGCGTTTTCCTGATCGGCCCATCGTCCTCACCGGCGAAATCATCCATAACCCGCACGTGAACGCCCAGCTGCGGGCGCAGGGCATCCGGTTTCTGAGCGATCCGGGCGAGTCGATCGACGCGCTGACGCCGGAGGATGTGGTCATCCTCCCCGCCTTCGGGATCACCATCGAATTGCTGGAGCAGCTGGAAAGGCGGGGCTGCACGCTGGTCGACACGACATGTGGATCGGTGCTCAACGTCTGGAAGAACGTACGGCGTTATACGGCCGAGGGATTCACGTCCGTCATTCACGGCAAGCACTGGCACGAAGAGACGCGCGCGACTGCCTCACAGGCCGCCTGCGGCGGCGGACACTATCTCGTTGTCCTGGATCGCGATGAAGCCGCCGTCGCCTGCGAGTACATTCGCCTTGGGGGCGACCCCCGTCAATTCCGCGAGCAATTCGAGCGCGCCTCTTCTTCCGGGTTTGACCCGGATCGCGACCTCCAGCGTCTCGGTTGCGCCAACCAGACGACTATGCTCAGCTCCGAGTCGCTGGCGATTGCGGGGATGTTTCGCGATGCGGTCCGTGGCCGATACGGCGACGCGGAGCTGGACGCTCGATTCCGCTCCTTTGACACCATCTGCAGCGCGACGCAGGATCGACAGGATGCGGTCGCCGCACTGCTCGCCCGATGGCCGCTCGACCTGATGATCGTCATCGGCGGCTACAACAGCAGCAATACGTGCAATCTGGCGCGCATCAGCGAGCCGAGGGTGCCGACGTTCCACATCGCGGAGCCGGGCGGCCTCATGTCACCGTCCGAGATCCGCCACAAGCCGGTTGGCGACAAGGACGACCGCGTGTCGGTCGGATGGCTGCCCACGTCCGGCCGCGTGTCCGTCGGGTTGACGTCGGGCGCTTCGACGCCTGATAACCTCGTGGGGACCGTCATCCGAAGGCTCGATGCCTTCGCCAACGTTGTAAGTCCGGGTAAATAAAAACCGCGCCGCTGTCGTATTGCCCGACGAAGCTAACTATGACTCTTTCAACACTTTCCCGGCGCTTCGCCGTCATAGCCGCGGGTGTCCTGGCCGCCGTTGCGCTGTCGGCTCCTGAGGTCTCGGCCCAGGGCTTCAAATGGTGGCAGTCCGAAATGTTCAAACGCGAGCTCGGGCTCACGGCGGACCAGAGCGCGAAGATAGAAGCCATCTTCCAGAAGACGGTCCCTGTCCTGCGCCAGCAGAAGGACGCGCTCGACCGGTCACAGGCGGACTTCAATCAGATGATCGAGGCAAGCGACGATGCGCAGGTGATGGCGCAGGTCGGGGTCGTCGAAGCCGCCCGTTCCGAATTGAACAAATCCAGGACCATGATGCTGCTCCGCATGCGGCGCGTGCTGACACCGGACCAGCGCGTCAAGTTCGTGATGCTGCAGCAGCAGACGCGCAGTCACGGCCGCTCCGGTGGCAACCGCTAGTCGTTTCCATTTTTATTGAAATTAGAGCCATGAAGATCGTTGCCTGTTCCGTTCGTGTTCTTGCCTGCGCACTCGCGTTGATCGCGTACGGCCAGCCCGCCGGCGCGCAAACCGACGCCGACCGTGTCCGGCTGGACGACATCGCGCGTGAAGCGGCTCGTGAATTCGCGGCCGCCAACTCCTCGACGCTGGATCAAACGCGTCCGACGGCACTGGTACCGCCAGCTGGATCGCAGGTTGATCTGACGCTGGACGAGGCGACCGCGCGAGCGCTCGAACGGAATCTGGACATCGCGGTCGAGCGGCTGAACCCGCAGACATTCGATCTGAACATCGCCCGTATCCGCGCGGGCTACCGACCCACGGCCACCTCCACCATTAGCCAGTTTTCGCGCGTGCAGCCGCCGACCAGCACTTTGAACGGCGGTCTGGGCGGCGTCACCCAGACGACGTCGACCTACAACAGCGGGCTGGCGCAGGCCCTGCCGTGGTTCGGCGGCAACGTCCAGTTTTTGTTCAACAACAACAAACAGGTCAGCACGAACAACCTGCTGAACTACAACCCGGCGTTCAACAACAACTTTTCGTTGACGTTCACGCAGCCACTGTTGCGTGGCTTCCTCATCGACAACAACCGCCAGCAGCTGGTCGTCACGGCGCTCAACCGCGACGCATCGGAAATCCAGCTGCGCGGCACGATTGCGACAACGCTCGCCAATGTGCGCAATGCGTACTGGGAGCTGCTCTACGCCATTCAGGCACTGGATGTGGCGCGCGGCTCGCTCGACCTCGCGAGCAAGCTCGTGGCCGACAATCAGGCGCGCGTTGAAGTTGGCGCCCTTGCACCACTCGACGTCGTGCAGGCACAGGCCGAAGAGGCGACGCGCCGCCAGGCGCTCGCGCAAGCCGATGCGCAAAGCCGCACCGCGGAGCTCGCGCTCAAGCGTCTCATCGTCAGCGGCACGGACGATCCACTCTGGAACGTGGAGGTCAACCCCGTTGATCGACCCACATTCCTTCCCGAACCGCTGGACGTCCAGAGCGCCGTCAGAAAAGCGCTCGACAACCGGACCGACCTGCAGATTGCGCGCAAGACGATCGACAGCAACGACGTCACGCTCCGGTATATGCGCAACCTGACGCTGCCCGCTCTGAACCTCACCGCGATGTACGGCGCGACAGGGCTGGGCGGTACTCAGTTCAGACGCGCTGGGAGCGGCGTCAACGCCATCGTCCTCGACACAATTCCCGGTGGATACAGCGACGCGTGGCGCACGCTGACGGGACGCGACTTCCCGACGTGGAACCTGGCACTCAACCTCTCCTATCCAATTGGTGCGAGCGCGCAGGACGCCCAGCTCGCGCGCGCGAAGGTGCAGCTCAATCAGTCCGCGGCCCAGCTGCGCGCTCTAGAGCTGCAGGTCGCGACCGACGTCACCAACGCCGCACTGCAGGTGCAGAGCGGTCTGACGCGCTATCAGGCCGCGACCGTCGCCCGCGAGCTCGCACAGCAGCGGTTGGACGCGGAGCAGAGCCGGTTCGAGGTCGGCTTGTCGACCAACTTCCTGGTGGTTCAGGCGCAGCGCGATCTGGCGACAGCGCAGAACACCGAACTGCGGGCCCTGCTCGACTACCGCAGGGCGCTCGTGGACTACGAGCGTCTACAGGAGACGCCGGCCGCGCGCGGCGGGGGCATCACGACCCTGAACGCCGCCGGCGGAGGCGGCAACGTAGGCGGTGGGCTCGGGGAAAATTAAGCGTTCCCCATTGGTGGATTTGCGATTAATGATTTGTGATTGATAGATTTGTGGGCTCGGATTTTGTGATGAGCCATTCATACGGATCAGGGACGTTATAACGGCAGGACGGCGAACTTCATCGATGAAAAAAATCGTCATCATTGCGGTAATCCTTGCGGCGGCGCTGGCGGGGGTGGCGTTCTACTCCGGCATGTTCAGCCGCAGCAACGCCGCCCAGGCCGCCGCCGTGCAGGACCCGGCCGCGCAAGGGCGCGCAGGCGGCGCCGGACGCCAGGGCGGCGGCCCCGGTGGACGCGGTGGCGGCGGAAACGGACGCGGTCAGCTGACAGTGGAGCTCGCTCCGGTTGTCCACGCGCCGGTGAATCGTGAGCTGCAGGTGGTCGGCAACCTCATTGGCGATCAGACCGTCTCGGTCGTGCCAAAGACCGCGGGCCGTCTCCAGGAGATCACGGTGAAGCTCGGCGATCGCGTGAACCGTGGGCAGCGGGTCGCGAAGATCGAAGACGAGGAGATCCTCGAGCAGGTCAAGCAGGCCGAAGCCGCGTTTGAAGTGGCGAAGGCCACCATTCGCCAGCGCGACGCGGACCTCGATCTCGCCAAGACGAACGTCGAACGGTCGCGAAACCTCTTCCAGCGCCAGCTCCTTCCGCAGCAGACGTTGGACGATGCCGAAGCGAAATATCAATCAGCGCAGGCCGCGCTCGATCTCGCCCGCGCGCAGAACACGCAGTCGCAGGCGCGGCTCGACGAGCTTCGCATCAACCAGCAGAACACGATTATCACGTCGCCCGTCAACGGCTTCGTTGCGCGGCGTGCGGCCGACCCCGGCGCGTTTGTCTCGCAGAACGCCCCGATCGTCGATCTCGTCGACATCACGCGCGTTCGGCTCGTGGCGAACATCATCGAGAAAGACCTGAAACAGATCGGCGTGGGCGACATGGCCCGTGTCGAGGTGGATGCGTTCCCGGGTGAGAACTTCATGGGACGCATCGCGCGCGTGTCACCCGTACTGGATCCGTCGACACGCACGGCTCCGATCGAGGTTGAGATCTCCAACGACCAGTACCGCCTGAAACCCGGCATGTATGCACGGGTCGGCATCATCACCGAGTCCCACGCGAACGCGCTCGTCGTGCCGACCAATTCGGTCGTCGACGCCAACGGCACGCGCGGCGTCTATCTCTCGGTCAACAACGTCGCACAGTTCCATCCGGTGAAGATCGGCATCGAAGGGAACGAGCGAACCGAGATTCTCGACGGTGTCGCCGAAGGCGATCGCGTCGTGACGACCGGCGCGGCCGGCCTCCGCAATGGCGATCCGATCATCCTTGCGGGCGGCGGCGGACGCGGAGGACGAGGTAATCGGGGTTCATTGGGTTCATTCGGTTCAAGGGGTTCAGAAGGTTCAGCAGGTCCGGAGCGTCCAGAGGGTTCAGGGGGTTCAGGAGGTTCAGGGGGTTCGGGCTTCCGAGCAGGCGGCAATTCGGGAGCTGCGGAGTCCGGATCTCGGGTCCCGGGTGCCGGTAACGCGGCCGGTGAAGGCCGCGGTGGTGGTTTTGGCGGGCGTCGTGGGCAGCGGCCCAGCGGTGCGTCGCCCGAATCGCGATAAGGACACGCTTCATTAATCGTCGAAATACGCTTATGAGCATCCCACGCCTTGCTATTCATCGACCCGTCACGATGTTCATGCTCAGCGCCGTGATCGTCCTGCTGGGCGCCATCTCGCTGTCGAAGCTGCCGGTAGACCTGATGCCGGAGTTCACGCAGCCCACGATTTCGATCAACACCACCTACGCCAACGTCGGCCCGCTCGAAATCGAGGAGCTCATCACACGCCCGATCGAGCAGTCGGTGAGCGCGGTGGCCGGTATCACGCGCGTCGAATCGTCGTCGCGGGAGGGCTCGAGCAACGTCCGCGTCAACTTCGAGTGGGGCTCGAACCTCGACGCGGCCGCCGACGACGTCCGCAGCCGATTGGACCGCGTCCGGGCACGCCTGCCGGAAGAAGCCGATCCGCCGATCATCTTCAAGGCCGACTCGAACGCCCAGGCAATCATGCAGATTGGCGTTGAAGGCGACTACGACGCGGTCACGCTCCGCGAGCTGGCGGAAAACGATCTGTCGCCGCGCCTCGAGCGCGCGCCCGGTGTCGCCGCGGTCACGATCGGCGGCGGCCTTCGCCGCCAGATCCACGTCGACCTGTCGAAGGAGAAGATCACCGCGCTCAACTTGTCGGTCGATCACGTCGTGCAGGCGCTCAAGTCGGAGAACCAGAACCTGCCGCTCGGACAGATCGACCAGGGCGACTCGACGTACCTCGTTCGCAGCCAGGGACAGTTCGCCAACATCGACGACATCCGCAACCTCGTCGTGCTCACGCGGCAGAACGTCCCCGTCTACCTGAAGGACGTCGCCGACGTGCAGGAAGGCACCGAAGACCGCCGGCAGTTCCAGCGCATCACCTCGCGCGATGCCAGCGGCAGGCTCGGCGGAGGGCACGCGGCGGTCCGGATGGCGATCAACAAGCAGTCGGGCGAAAACACCGTGGCCGTCGCGCAGGGGATCCGCGACGAGATCGCGCGCATCAACCGGGAAGTGCCGGGCGTCAGACTGGCCGTGCTCGACGACAACGCCATCTTCATCGAACGCGCCATCAACAGCGTCAAGGAGCACGCGGTGACCGGCAGCATCTTGGTGGTGCTGATTATCTTCGCGTTCCTGCGAGACTTCCGCTCGACGTTGATCGTCTGCACGTCGATTCCCATTTCGGTGATCGGCACCTTCGCGCTGCTCTATTTCAGCGGCTTCACGCTCAACACGATGACGTTCGGGGGGCTCGCGCTGGGCATAGGCATGATCGTCGACGCGGCGATCGTAGTCCTCGAGAACACGCACCGGCACCTCCACATGGGGAAAGACCGGATGACGGCCGCGATCGACGGCAGTGAAGAAGTCTGGTCGGCGATTCTGGCGTCGACGCTGACCCACATCGCCGTGTTCGTCCCACTGCTCTTCCTGCAGGGGATCTCGAGCATCCTCTTCACGCAGCTTTCGTTCGTCGTCATGTTCTCGCTGTCGATGTCGCTGTTCGTCGCGGTGACGATCGTGCCCGTCCTCTGCTCCCGATGGTTGCGGACGCCCAGCGAGCACGAACAGCACACCGGGCTGCTCGGCCGCTTCTATCGTGCGAGCGAGCGCTTCCTCGAGATGGTTGACGACCGCTACCGCAGGACGATTCACCTCGCGCTGCAGCACAGGCCGACGGTCATCGGCACGGCGGCGGGTCTGGTCGTGCTCGCGGCAGTCCTCTATCCACGCGTAGGCACTGAACTGCTGCCGCGAACCGACGAAGGACAGGTCGACGTCAACGCGCAGCTCCCCGTCGGCGCCAGGATGGAGCTGACCCAAGCGGTCATGAACCGCCTGGAAGAGATGGTCAAGCAGTCGGTGCCGGAAGCGACGACGATCATCACCAGCGGCGGCGGTGGCGGCGGCGGATTCGGCTTCGGCGGCAACACCAACCGCGGTCAGATGCAGATCAAACTGGTGCCGCGAGACCAGCGCACACGGACGAGCGACGACATCTCGCAGGACCTCCGGCGGCGATTGGCGGGAATTCCGGGCTCGATCGTCCGCGCCAACCCGGGAGGCGGCAACTTCCAGTTGAATAGGATTCTCAACGGGGGACAGGACGCGCGCCTTTCACTCGAGATTCGCGGCCACGATATCGACGACGCGAGGCGCATCCAGCAGCAGGCGGTCGGCCTGATGCAGGACGCGCCCGGCCTCGCCGATGTGCGCATCGGCCAGGACGACGCCCGTCCGGAGCTCGCCATACGCGTCGACCGGCCGAAGGCAGCGATGCTCGGTCTCACGGTCAACGGCGTGGCGGAGACGATTCAGACTAACGTGGCGGGCACAACGGCAGCGCAGTTCCGCCAGCGCGGCAACGAATACCCGATCGTCGTCCGCCTGCGCGAGCAGGACCGCGAGCAGATTACCGACATCGGCGACGTCCTCGTGAACACCCCCGGCGGTCAGGTGGTCCAGGCGCGAAATCTGCTGGCGGTGGATCGCGAGACCGGGCCTGTGCAAATCGACCGCAAGAACATGGAGCGCATTGTGCGCGTCAACGCCGAGCCCGAGGTCGCGCTCAGCGAAGCCGTCGTGAATGTACAGGGACGTCTCGGCCAGATTCGCGTCCCGCAGGACTTCTCGGTTGGCTTCGGCACAGAGGTCGAGGAGCAGGCAAAGTCGTTCAATCAGTTGAAGATTGTGCTGATCCTCGCGGTGCTGCTCGTCTACGCCGTGATGGCATCGCAGTACGAATCGCTGCGCGACCCGTTCATCATCATGTTCTCCATCCCGACCGCATCGATCGGCATCGTCGGAGGGTTGCTACTGACGCGAACCCCCTTCAGCATGCAGGCCTACATCGGCGTCATCATGCTCGCGGGCATCGTCGTCAGCAACGCGATTCTGCTCGTCGACTACATCAACACGCTGCGGCGACGGGATGGCATGCCGCTGCGCGAGGCCGTCGAGGTCGGCGGCCGCACGCGTCTGCGACCCGTGCTGATGACGTCGATTGCCACGATGCTCGGTCTCGTCCCGATGGCAATCGGCATCGGTGATGGCGGCGAGCTGCAGGCGCCGCTCGCGCGGGTCGTCATTGGCGGCCTGCTGGCGTCAACGCTCGTCACTCTGGTGCTCGTACCCGCGGTTTACACGCTGTTCGAAGAAGGCTGGAAGGGTTTGCTGCATAAGCAGCACGAGCCAGCAGCAGTCGAGCACGTCTAACCAGTCACGTGCAGGGGCGGGTCTTTAGACCCGCCCCTGCACGATCAACGCGAACAATTCGCGGATCGTCTTCCCTGTCACGGGATCCACCCAATCCGCGGCGATTTCCGCAAGCGGCTCCAGCACGAACCGCCGTTCGCGAAACCGCGGATGCGGAACGATCAATCCCGGCGCGTTGATGACGCTTGCCCCGTAAAGAATCAAATCCAGATCGATCGTTCGCGGTGCGCCGGAGTACGGCCGCTCGCGACCGAACCGCCGCTCAACTGTCAGTAGCAGGTCGAGGACCGCTGGCGCGGACAGCTCCGAGTCTGCGGTCGCCGCTGCGTTGAGAAACATCGGCGCCGATGCTGGCACGCCGACCGGCTCCGTTTCATAGAACGACGAGATGCGCAGCTGCGAAAGCGCCGGCAAGAGCGCCTCAATCGCGGCGCGGAGATGGGCTTCGCGATCGCCGAGATTGCTCCCAAGCGCGATGGCGATTTTCATCGGCTTCAGGCCGGGAGCCTGCAGCCCTACTCCAGCCAACGCGTAGGAAGGACGGCGCCGACGCGCGGGACACCGCCGGTGCGGCGGCCGAGCAGGTCCTCGAAACCGGCCGCCGCCTGTTCGAAGAACCGCTGGTGCTCGATCGACTCGCCGAGAATCACGTTGAGCATGTTGCGATGGCGGGCATGTGTCACCGCGTCGACGGGAGCCCGCCATTTCTCCACGAATGCGCCGAGATACCGTGCATCGTCTTCCAGGATGCCGCGAAACGCACCAGCCTCGATCTTGCCGCCTCGTTTCGGCGCGGGAGGCGCCGGAAGCGCGCCTGCCCCTGCCGGTGGCAACACGGCGCTGTATTCGGCGAGCGCGTTCTGCAGCCACGACAGATGGGTTTCCTCGCGGTTGATGATGTACTGATACGTATTGTTGAAATCGTAGTGGCTGACCGTGCGTGCGCTTCCTTCGTGGCGCTCGATGAGCGCCACGCGTCCGCCGGCGAATTCAGTCAGCAGCTTCTGGAGATCGGACATCAGGTCTTCTGTTTTTCCTTGCATGAGATGCAGACGCGGGTCCAGGGAATGGCGTCGAGCCGTGCGTCGGCAATCGGATCGCCGCAATCACGGCAGACACCGTAGGTCCCTTCGTCGATACGGCGGAGCGCCTCTTCGATGGCCTGGAGGATCTTTGCGTCGGTCTGCTTCAGTTTGAGCTGAATGTGCACCTCGTTGTTGCCGCTGGCCTGGTCGGCCATATCTCCCTGTCGCCCCGAGTTGTTCTCCATCGTCCACTGAAGCGGCTTGGCGGCGGGGCCGCCCAGCAGCTCGCCACGCTTCTGCAGCAGTTGCGTGCGATATCGTTCGACTTCCATGAGTATTACTCCCAGAACGGGCCGCAGCTGGCTCGGACAAATCACGATCTTAACGTATCCGGAAGGGCTTCGCCCTCGGTTGGTGGTTCGTCGTGGTGGTGGCGTTGCACGCGCACGAACCACTAACCACCAACCACTAACCGGCGTGGGACCTACTCGGCTCGCAGGGTCGCGAGCGGTTTGTGGCGAAGAACGTCGAGGCTGGCGAGGACGCCGATGGCCGCGACACACGCGGCCGTCGCCGTAATGCCAACGACGGTAATGGCAGGCGCGGCATGCCAGGTCAGGTCCAGCGCGTAGCGCGCGACCCCCCAGCTGAGGACAATCGCACCGAGCGCGCCGACAGTGCCGGCAATCCCGCCGAGCACCCCGTACTCGAGCAACAGCATCGTCGCGATCAGGCGGCTGCTCGCGCCGAGCGTCTTGAGAATGGCCGCTTCGTACACGCGCTGGAACTTGGTCATCGACACGGCGCCGATGAGAATCAGCATTCCGGAGAACAGCACCAACCCACCGACGACCGTGACACCCAACGTGACCCCGTCGACGATCCCCTGAATGGTGTCGAGCACCTCCCTGAGATCGATCACGGACACGTTCGGATAACGGGAGACGAGCGTCGCCTGCATCCTGGCACGCGCCGCGGGATCGCGTGGACCATTCAGCGAAGAAATGTAGGCGTGTGGCGCGCTTTCAAACGGCCCCGGGCGGAACACGATCATGAACCCACCGGAGCGATAGTCGCGCCAGTTCACCTTCCGGATGCTGGTGACGCGCGCCGCGATCGTGCGGCCCAGCACGTCGAATTGCATCTGGTCTCCGATATTGATGCGGAACCGCTCCTGCAGACGCTCTTCGATCGACACTTCCGCCTCGCCGGTCGACGGCGTGGCGTCCCACCACTTTCCCTGGAGCAGCTCCTCGTTGGCGTTGAGCTGCGGACGATAGGTAATCGTGTACTCGCGTGAAAGCGATCCGCGCCCACGCACCTGCTCGTAGCTCTCGAGGTTCACTTCGCTGCCGCGAACGGCGGTGACCCGAGCTCGCAGGACCGGAATGATATTCGGCGGCGGCTCGCTGCCGTTCTGCTCGTCGAGGAACGCGGCAAGGCTGTCCTTCTGGTCCGGCTGAATGTCGATGAGGAACATGTCGGGCGCATCGTCACCCACCTGCACCGCAAACTCCCGCAGCAGATTGGCCTGCAACGTTCGAACGCCGAGGATGAAAAAGGTACCGAGGCCGACGGCGAGGAGGATGACGCGCGTCTGGTTGCCTGGCCGTGCAATATGGAGCACGGCCTGACGCAGCGCAAACGAGGGCGAGTAGCGCAGCGGCTGCACGGCACGCACGAGCGCCAGCCCAGCGAGATGAAGCACGATTGCGGTGGCGACGAATCCGCCGGACAGCATCAACCCAACACGAAGCGAGCCGGCCTGCCACGCCGCAACAGCGACAAGCATCGCGGCGACGACGCCGGTCACGCTCCATTTCACCCAGTCGATGCACGCCAGCGGCGGGATGTCGTGACGGAGCAGCAGCGACGGCTTCACATGACGCACGTCGAGCAGCGGCACGATCGAGAACAGCACCGAGACCAGCAGACCGACAGCCAGCCCCTGCGCAACCGCCGCGTCCGTCAACCCGTACTCCACCTGGAAGACCGCGGGAATGTTCCCGATGAACGTCGGGACCGCCGCAATCACGGCCGCGGCAATGGCGACACCGAGAACACTACCCGCGATACCGAGCAGCAGCACCTGCGTCATGTACACCGCGAGAATCTCTCGCGACGTCGCGCCGACGCACTTCAGGATCGCGATGCTGCGCAACTTCTGCTGGACGAACACGCGCGTGACGCTCGAGACGCCGATGCCGCCGAGAATGAGGACCACCAGACCGACGAGGCTGAGATAGTTTTCTGCTCGCGTCAGGTTCTCACCCATCTGGTCTTCGCTGCGGCGATACGACCGGACGCCGACAAACTCGTTCGCGAACGTCGAGCGCAACGCCGTCGTCAACGGTTCCACCGCCGCTTGAGGCACTTTCAGCAGAAGCTGGCGCGAGGCGCGGCTGCCGAAGGAAAGAAGGCCCGTATCCTCGAGCGCCGCATAGTCGATGATGACGCGCGGTCCCAGACTGAATGCGCCAAGACTGCGCCCCGGCTCCGATGCAATCACGCCGCGAATCTGGAACGGCAGGTTGCCGATGAGAATCTGGTCGCCGACTTTCAGATCGAGCTGTGCCAGCAACTCTGGCCGGACAATGACGCCATGATTGCGCAGCAGGTCGTGCGAGTACGTGCCGCTGGCGAGCGTCAGGGTTCCATACAATGGGAACTCGCGCTCGACCGCGCGCAATTCAACCATTCGCGCGACGGCTTTCGATGGATCCGCCGGCCGCACCATGGTCGGAATCTCGGTCGCACGCGACACGGCGCCGATGCGGCCGCTCCGCTGTTCGGCCGCAATCGTGTCGAGTACTTTCGAGGTGAACTCGCGGTTGCTCGTCAGCAGAATGTCTGATGCGATGAGGACCTGCGCCTGCTGTGACATCCCCGCCCGTACGCTCTGAATGACGGAACGCAACGCGATGATGGCGGCGACGCCGATCGCAATGCAGACGAAGAAGAACAGCAGCCGCTGCCAGGACGAGCGGATCTCGCGCGCGGCCATGCGCAGAATGAACATCATCTGGTGACTTCGATCCGGGATTCGGGATTCGGGATTCGGGATTCGTGTTCGACAGCGCGTCCGTCGCGGAGCACCAGCCTCGAGTCGGCCAGCGACGCCAAATCCGGATCGTGCGTGACAAGCATCATCGTCGTCTGGCGGGTGCGGCGGACGTCCAGCAGCAGCTCCATGATCAGCTTGCCGGTCGTCGAGTCGAGATTGCCGGTCGGCTCGTCGGCAAGAATGATTGGCGGATCGTTGGACAGCGCGCGGGCGATCGCGACGCGCTGCTGTTCGCCGCCGGACAACTGCGATGGATAGTGATGGCCGCGATCCGCAAGGCCGACCTCTTCGAGCAGCCGCTTCGCACGCGCGGATGCATCGCGCCTGCCGGCAATTTCCATCGGGATAAGAATATTCTCGAATGCGGTCATCGACGGAACGAGATGGAAGAATTGAAACACAAACCCGATCTTCTCGCCCCGCAGCTTGGCAAGCGCGTCCTCGCCAAGCCTGGTGATATCCACATCGTCGATGACAATCTCGCCACCCGTCGGCGCGTCGAGACCGGCGACGAGCCCGAGCAGCGTGGACTTGCCGCTGCCTGAAGGGCCCAGCACAGCGAGAAATTGCCCGGAACGGATTGTCAGATCCAGTGGATGCAGGATGGTGAGCGGCCGGCCGCCGCTCATGACCGTTTTCGAGACCTTGCGAAGCTGAATCATCGAGCTTGCTTCTCGATGAGCGGCTTCAGCGACGGCCACAGGTTGGCTTCGACGATTCGGGCGCCGGCGGGGTTGGGATGGATCCCATCGGCGTTGTTCAGCGTTGGGATGCCGGCGACTTCGTACAGGAAGAACGGCATGAAGGCCACACGCTCCTGGGCCGCGAGGTCGCGAAACACGCGGCGAAATTCCGACGTGTAGGCCGCGCCATAGTTCGGCGGCGCCTCCATTCCCGTGAGCAGCACGTCAATGCCGCGCTTCCTGGCTGTCTGAACGATGGTCTGCAGGTTCTGCTTCATCTGCGCGACGGGCAGCCCGCGTAAGCCGTCGTTGGCGCCCAGTTCGACGACGAGAATCCGCACGTCACCATCGAGCGACCACTCGAGCCGCCGCAGACCACCGGCAGAGGTATCGCCTGAAACGCCGGCGTTCATCACTTCGTACTTATATCCCTCCGCGTCCAGATGCTTTTGGACGAGCGACGGAACCGATTGTTCAGCGTCGAGGCCCAGGCCTGCCGTAAGGCTATCGCCCAGGAAGACGATTCGTGGACGCGTGGATGCAGGGGCGGGCGCCGGCGCGGTCGACGCTGACTGTGAAATAGTCTCGCGCGCGGGGGCCGGCTCGTTCGACGAGCACGCGGCCACAGCCAGAGCGGCAGAGATGATGAGGACCCGCAGCGAATGCAACATGTTGCGTGTGCTATAGGTATCGTATCGCGTGACCGACTTCTCCATTGATCCAGGTGCCATCGCACCCACGCTCGACACCGTTTTTTCACAACTCAATCGTGACGCCTTCGCGGACAAGTTGTGGGCGCGGCATACCGAGCTGTGGAGCAGCGACTTCGGCGTCCGGCAGACGATCGCCAATCGCCTCGGGTGGCTCGATGGAGTCGAGTTCGCCACGTCCCAGCTGCCACGCGTGCAGGCGTTCGTGCGACGCGTTCGCGCGCAGCGCCTCACGGACGTCGTGCTGTTCGGCATGGGCGGGTCCAGTCTCGCGCCGGAGGTTTTCCACCGCCTCTTTGGACGGGACGATCAGCTTCCGCGATTCAGCGTGCTCGATTCCACCGATCCTGCCGCCGTCCGCGCCGCGCTGAGCCGCGCGGACAGTTCCCTCTTCATCATCGCGAGCAAGTCCGGTACGACCATCGAACCGAATTCGATGGCGGCAGCGGCGCGGCGGCGCGTCGAAACAGCCGGTGTGAAGGATTGGGCGTCGCGTTTTGTGGCCATCACGGACGATCAGACGCCGCTTCACCGCCGCGCGCTGAATGAGGGCTTCTTCGATGTATTCGTGAATCCGTCCGACATCGGCGGTCGATATTCCGCGCTGACGCTGTTCGGTCTCGTACCGGCCGCGGTCATCGGTGCGCCGCTCGAGACCTTGCTGGAAAAGGCGCGTGACATGGCGGACGCGTGCCGCACGAAGGATGCACGGACGAACCCGGGCGTCGCATTGGGCGCGCTTATGGGCGCAGGGGCGCGGGAGGGACGCGACAAGCTGACGCTGCTGCTCCCGCCAAGGCTCGAGCCGCTCGCGCTGTGGATTGAGCAGCTCGTTGCTGAGAGCACCGGCAAAGACGGCAAAGGGATTGTTCCAATTGCGGGCGAGACCGCGAAGGTTGCTGCTGCCGACGACCGCACTGTCGTGATAGTGCGGCTCGGCGGTGTCGGTCCGGACGACAGCGTCGTGTCGGCGCTGAAATCCGCACGCGTTCCGACGATCACGATCGACATGCCTTCGCTGGATGCGCTCGGCGCCGAATTCTTCCGCTGGGAGATTGCGACGGCGACCGCAGGCCGGATTCTCGAGATCAATCCGTTCGACGAGCCAAACGTCCAGCAGGCGAAGGACGCGACGCGTGCACTGCTTGACGCCTCTACGACGCGCGGTCAGCTGCCCGTGCCTCCTCCAGACGTGCGCGACGACGGCGTGGAGATCACTTTCAGCGCGGCGACGCGCAAATCCGACGCCTCAAAGGGTCTCGAAAGGATCCTGAACCAGCTGAAACCGCACGACTACGTCGCCCTTCTCGCCTACCTGCCACCCGACGACGATCAATTTGCTCCGTGGTTGATTCGAATCAGAAACGCTGTCGCGTCGAAGCACCGCTGCGCGACCGTGCTCGGGTATGGACCGCGCTACCTGCCCTCGACCGGGCAACTGCACAAAGGCGGCGCGAACAACGGAGTGTTTCTGATCGTGACCGCTCAGGCGGACGACGACGTGCCTGTCCCCGACGCCCCTTACTCGTTTGGAATCCTTGAAATGGCGCAGGCCCTTGGCGACTTCCAGTCACTCGACCGTGCAAATCGCCGCGCCGCGCACGTCCACCTTCGCGACCGAACCCCCGATTCGATTGCGAGATTGGCTAATTTGCTCGGAATTTCACACTAGACACCGCTCAAAGACGCGAAAATTACAAAGCTGCCGGGCTGCATACTTTGTATACTCCTGCCCGTGGCCACGGTCGCGGTTCATGGCGTCCTTGCGCGAACCCAGGCAGCGCTCGAGCGTGGCCGTGGCGCCGACGCAGTTCAACTCCTTACGCCGATGCTGCGTCCGGGCTCGCTGACGCGAGAGGACGAAATCGCCGTTCGTGCGGCGCTCGCTGAAGCATGGCTGCTCCAGGATGATCTCGCGCAGGCTGCGGCCACGCTTGGACGTCCACCCGACACGCTGCGTGAGCCGATTAGTGATGCGTTGCTTTCCGCATTGTGGCGACTGCATGGCCGCATTACCTACGCACGCGGTGAGCAGTCGCGCGCCATCGCCCTCCATACGCGCGCGTTGAAGCATGCCGAGCTGGCGCACGATTCGCGCGCCATTGGCCTTGCGCATTATGAGCTTGCGCTCTGTTACAAGCAGGTCGGTGATTCCGGAATCGTCCGCGAGCATCTGACCGAAGCTGCATCGGCGCTGCATGCGGCTGGCGATCGGCGACACCTCGCGCTCGTCCATTCGTTGTCAGCCATCCTACTCGCGCAAACAGGGCGCGGCGAAGAAGCCGCCGCGGCGCTCCGTCAGGGCGAGCGCCTGGCGACGACGATTCAGGCTGACGACGTGCTCGCGGGCATCGTGCACAACCAGGCGAACGTCGCGTTGATGCGCCATCAGCACGAACAGGCACTGGCGCTGGCGGAACGAAGCGTGGCCCTCCACGAAACGCTCGGCTCCGGACACGGGCTGGCGGTCGCGCTCGCTACGCTGGGGCAAATTTTCGTGCAGCTTGGCGAACTGGAGCGTGCGGAGCGGATTCTCACGCGCACGCTCGAAGTTCGCAGCCCTGTCCAGTTCCACGAAACGACTGGCGCTGTATTCGACACGCTCGCGCAGATTCATCTGATGCGCGGCTCCTACGAGCGAGCCGGGGAATACCTTCGGCACGCCAGCGAAGCGTACGGCGCCTACGGTACCCAGACGATGCGGTGGTACGAGTGGTCGCTCAAGGTGCTGGGCGTCAAGCTCGCCATCCGCCAGGGGAAATTCGACGAGGCGCTGGCGATGACCGACGACCTCGCACGAACGCCTGGCGTGCCGCCCGGCGAGGCCATTCAGGCCGACCTTGCGGCATGCGAAGCGCTTGTAGCCGCCAACCGCATCGCCGACGCGGAACCGCGCATCGAGTCCTGCGAGGCGCGGCTCGATCCTCGAACAGCCCCGGCAAACTGGGGCGAATTTTTGCGTATTCGCGGTGCAGTTCACGAGCGTTCGGGTCGATCGTCGGACGCGTACCACGATCTCGCCCAGAGCGTGAACGTCTTCGAGCTGCTCGGCGAGCGATATCAGGCGGCGCTGAGTCAACTCGCGCTCGGCCGGCTCTCGGCGGCGAGCCACGCCGGCACGGCCGAACGTCATCTCGAACAGGCGGCGGCGACATTTCGCGCACTCGGAGCCGAGCGCGATCTCGAAGAAGTGGCGCGGATCCGCGCGCAGCTCGACACCGATGCGGCGGCGCACCCGGCCTCGTCAGCGGTCGATGCCGACGATTCGGTGATCAGGCGGCTGGTGGACGCGTCCGTGCTGTCGGATCTGCTCGCTCGCGAAACGGCAACGTCGCTTGTGGAAGCGACGCAGGCCGATGCCGCCGTCATCTTCGTCACCCCCTCCGGCGGCGAAGTGCGCGTCGTCGCCACGGCAGGCTGCGATGCTGGCGTTGCCCGGGCGCTCGCTCGCGCTGCCGCTCAGGGCAATAACGCCTACGGCGACGGGCTCCTGCTCACCGAGCCCCTTGGCCGCAGCCACGAGGGACCGCGGTTCTGCACGGTGGTCGCGGCGCGTCGTCTGACAGACACGGCCGCGCGGCGATTCCGGATGTTCACGGCGGTCGCGAAACAGGGGTTCGACCTCTGTGGCGCCAGAGACCGGCGCGGTCACCGCGTCGAACAGGATGGTGCGCGTTCGCTCGAACCGCTGCTGCCGGGGTTCATCTGTGCCAGCGCCGCGATGACGCGCGTCGCCGATCAGATTCAGCGCTTACAGGGGCACGACCTCACGGTGCTCATTACCGGCGAAAGCGGCACCGGAAAAGACCTCGTGGCGCGCGCCATTCACGTGGGCTCCCCACGGACCGCCGCGATGTTCCTCCCCTACAACTGCACGACAACGCAGCGCGACCTCGCGGACAGCCAGCTGTTCGGCCATCGGCGCGGCAGCTTCACGGGCGCCATCACCGATCAGCAGGGGCTCATTCGAACCGCGGCCGGCGGCACGTTGTTCCTCGACGAGATCGGCGACCTGCCACTGGATATCCAGCCAAAACTGCTACGGTTTCTCGAACAGGGCGAAGTGATGCCGATCGGAGAAACGCGTCCCCAGGGAGTTGACGTGCGTGTGCTCGCGGCGACCAACGCAGACCTGGAGCAGCGCGTTCAGGAAGGAAAATTCCGCGAAGATCTCTATCACCGCCTGAACGTCATCCGGATTCACGTTCCGCCGCTTCGCGACCGCCGCGAAGAGGTCCCTCACCTGAGCACGTTCTTCCTGCGCGAAGCGTCCGAGCGGCTCGGCAAACCCGACGTGCATTTGAGTTCGGGGACACTCGACTTGTTCGACCGGTATTGGTGGCCCGGCAATGTTCGCCAGCTTCGCAACGAGGTGCAGCGAGCGGTCGCCATGAGTCGGCCCGGCGGCACGATTGAACCGGAGCACCTCTCGGCCGATCTGACCGCAATGCCCACAACTACGGGCATCCCAGCGACTCCGAAAGCGATCCGATCGGCAGCCGTCCGCAATCTCGCGTCGGCTGTTGAAGAAATCGAGCGCGAACTGATCGGCAGTGCCCTGCGAAAAACCAGCGGCAATATTTCTGAGACCGCGCGAGTTCTGGGCCTTACCCGCCGCGGCCTGTATCTCAAAATGCGCCGCTTAGGACTTAATGGCGCGCCGGCGGATACCTAGTAACCAGGTATACAGGTGTGTGGATAGCGCCTATGCATGTCTGCACGCTAGGGGATCTGCGTGAATTCATTCTGAGCCAATGTTTTCAGGGACTTCCGAGGTGTGCACGCGGGCCGGCTGACTCGAACGACACAGGCCTGCGCATTGATATGCACCCGAGTGAAATCCAATCACAAGCAAGGGGGACCAAGGTGATTCGCACAGCCGCAGCATCGCTGATGTCATCGACCGACAACAAGCCGCGCATCGGCGCGCGCCGCAAGCTACGCGTCCCCGGACGTTTGACCTGGCGCGATTCTTCCGGCACCTTGCGCTTCGTGTCGGTCATGACCTGCGACGTCAGCGACCTGGATGCGTTTGTCGAGTGCCAGGTGCCGGCGTCGATCCCTCTGTATCGGCTCGTCCACTTCCAGATCGAGCGCGGAGCGCGCGAGTCCGACGCGTTGCCCGCATCGTTGCGCAACGGCAAGGTGCTGTCGGCCGTATATCGCGTCGGCGCGTACCGCGCTGCCACAGGGACGCCGCACGGATACGCGCTGCGGCTGCTTGTGGAGCCCGCAGCACGCTGCACGGCGCCAAAGATCGCCGTCGTCGCTAATTAGACCCAACGAAGACGCTAGTCGACGTTTCTCGCCGAACTAGAGGCCCAGTACTGCGGCCATAATCCCCAGAAACATGCGTCGGCAGCATGTGTGTCACACACCCGAACCCAACACCCCGTGCGCGGACGGGCATGCGAGGGCGAAGCATTATACTGGCCGTCGTTCATGGTCCACTCGCTCCTGGCCTCTCTCGCACGCCTGGTAACCGAGGCGTCCGCGCTCGACGTGACGCTCTCGCGCGTCGCCGTGCTGCTGCGCGAAGCGATTCCATTCGAGCGTTTGCGCGTGCTGCGCCTTGACCGTGCTGATGCCGTCACTCTTTACGCCATCCGCGCCTCCGGCGAGATCGACATCACCGGCCATCTGATTGGCGATGCACCGTCAGCGACGGAGGATGCGGCAGACGGAGTGGAACGCTCCCGTCTGATCTGCACCATCAGACAGGGGGCGCGCGTCAAGGGTGCGGTGTGGCTGACGTCGAGCGAGCCCGACGCCTTCACCGACGAGCACCAGGAACTGCTCGAGGCCGTCGGCGACCTGATTACGCTGGCGCTCTATCACGATACGGTTCGCACGACCGAGCTGCGGCGGCGCGAGCGCATCGATGCGCTCGTGCGCCTGCTGCAGACCGTTGCCGAAACACTCGACATCCGTCAGATCTTTCCGCAGCTGTCCGAGACCATTCGCGCCGCGCTGCCGCACGACATCCTGGCGCTGACCGCGTGGGCGGAGGATGGGCTTTCCTTCCAGGTCTACGCGATGGCGGGCGCCGACGTCCCCGACGAATCGTTCTGGGCGCCGACGCTGCTCACGCCGGTCGAGCGCATGCTGCTCGACCGCAAGGCGTACATCATCCACGACGTCAACAGCGAGGTTGCTGCGGAAACGATTCGAGGCAGGCTGCTTCGCATGGTTGGCGCACGCTCCGCGCTGCGAGTCGCCATTCCCCTTGGCAGTTCCGTCTTCGGGTCGCTGTTCTTTATCGCGCGTGAGCCGGGACGTTTTTCCGAGGAGGACGTGGACTTCGCCCGGCGCGTGGCGGACCACCTCGCTCTTGCGCTCTCCCACCAGCATCTCGCCGAAGCTGAAAGGCGGGACGCGGCCGCGCGCGAGACCGCCGCGCGCCTCGAAGCGCAAGTGGCAACACTAAGGGGCGAGCTCGAAGCGCGCTCGGGCCAGCGGCGGGTCGTCGGGCACTCGCGTCAATGGCAGGATGTGCTCGCGCAGGCCGCGCGCGTCGCACAGGCGGAAACGACGGTGCTGCTGACCGGCGAGTCAGGGACGGGCAAGGAAGTGATCGCGCGGTTCATTCATCACGCGTCGCGGCGAAGCAGCGGCCCATTCATCGCCATCAACTGCGCTGCGCTGCCCGATCAGCTGCTTGAATCGGAGCTGTTCGGGTACGAGCGGGGCGCCTTCACCGGCGCCGTATCCGCCAAACCGGGGCGCATCGAACAGGCTAACGGCGGCGTGCTGTTTCTCGACGAAGTCGGTGAGATGGCACCGACTGTCCAGGCGAAGCTGCTGCGCGTGCTCGAGGAGCGCGAGTTCCAGCGGCTCGGCGGCACGCGTCTCCATCACGCCGACATCCGGGTGATTTCGGCAACGAACCGGGATCTCCATGGCGCGATGCGGCGCGGCGAATTCCGCGAGGACCTCTATTACCGACTCGGGGTCTTCGAAATCGAGCTGCCGCCGCTGCGCGATCGCGCCGAGGACGTGCTGGAGCTTGCCGACACCTTTCTTCGCGAGATCGGCGAGACGGTGGGGCGTCCCGCGGCGGGCTTCGAGCGCGACGCGAAGCGGGACCTCCTCACGTATCCGTGGCCGGGCAACGTCCGCGAGCTTCGGAACGCGATCGAACGGGCGGTCATCCTCGCCGACGGCGGCTACATCCGCAGCGAGCATCTGCCCGTCAGCGCCACTCGGAAGACGCCTTCCTCAGTCGAGCCGGGCAACGCGCCGCTGCCCGCGGGCGGCGTGAACCTCGACGCCATCGAGCGTTCGCTGGTCGTCAAGGCACTCCATCAGGCAAGGCACAACAAGACACGCGCCGCGAAGCTGCTCGGGCTCACGCGCGCGCAGCTTTACTCCCGCATCGAGAAATACGGCCTCGCCGAAACGGAATCCTGAGCCTCGGCCGTGGCTTCAGTTCTCCGCCGCGCGCTTGTCACTTCCGGCGTCGCACTCCTCGTCCTGCTGCTGATTGGCGCCACCTACCAGGGTGTCGCGACGGCTCTCGAGCGAAGGCGATTTCCGCATCCAGGACGGCTGGTCGACGTGGGTGGGCACCAGCTGCATCTGTTTTGCACCGGCAGCGGAACGCCGACGGTCGTCCTCGAAGCACCCGAGGCAGCGATGTCAGCGGCCTGGGCGCTAGTGCAGATGTCGGTTGGCAGGGTGACGCGCGCCTGCAGCTACGACCGCGCCGGTCTTGGCTGGAGCGAAGCGGGCGATACGCCGTTTGCACCGGATGAAGCAGCACCGCAGCTCCGTACCCTGCTCGCGAAGGCGGACGAACGCGGACCATTCATCGTTGCGGGGGCCGAGCTGGGCGCGGCGCTTGCGAGGCTATATGCCTCTCGCTATCCGGACGACACCGCCGCCCTCGTGCTCGTCAACGTGCCGGGTACTGGTGGAGTCCGGCTGCAGTCGGACCTTCTGTCGCCGTCACCACGGTTCATGACGCTTGCACCGTGGCTCGCGCGAACAGGTCTGCTTCGCGCGACCCGTACGTGGTCTGCGAGCGTACGCGGTCTTCCCGAACCGACAGCTGGAGCGCTGCGCTCGTTTTTGAACCGCCCCGATCATCTGACTCGCGCGTCCGGGGAATTGGCCCGCTGGGACGATACCGTTCGCCGCAGCGAGGCGGCGCCACTTCCGCGTGACTTACCGGTTGTGCAGGTTGAAGTTGAAGGACGCAATCGGATTGCGCTGCTTGCGGACAGGAGAAACGCGAGCGACGTGTCTGAAGCGATCGTGCGCGCCGTGAGGCGCGCACGATCAACCGTTCACCCCAATTGACGAATCCTACGATCTCACGCGGACGGTCAGCGGTGCGGTCAGCCGCGTGGTAATCGCGGCGCCCGGACCCAGGCGCACTTCCTTCCCCTTGGTCGCCAGCACGACGCCCGTGCCGCCGGCGCCGCCGATGGCTGCACCCTTCGCCGCGCCGCTGCCGCCGCCGAGAATGGCCCCGAGCGCCGCACCGGCTCCCGCACCAATCGCGATCTTCGTGGCATCCTGCTTCTTCGTTGCCGCGGCTTCTTGCGCGAATCCACTTGTGCGGATGTCGTAGCTCTCACCACTGGCATGGAGCGAGCTGAAACGCATCGCGAGGCGGGCGCGACCCTTCACTCGTCCGGACTCCTCCGCCTCGGTGACCACACCGCTTACCTCGCTCCCGGCGGGGACGACCACCTGGCCGTTGACGCTGACCGGCGACCGCAGCGTCGCCCGAACCGGCTGCTCAACACGGCTCGTGTCCGAGGCGACGGCCGACTGCAGCGACAGCCGCAGCGTCGTGCCCGAAGGAATCGTGACTTCCTTGAAGCTGGCGACCGGAGTGGCCGGGGCCGACGTGGCCGCCGAAATCGGAGCGGCCGCATTCCCCGTTGTACCCGATGCGTCGGCTGGCGGGGTGTTTTCCGGCGCCTTCGCCCCATTGCACGCGACGAGACCGAACGTCAACGCGGTTACACAGGCAAGTTTCTTCAACATCGAACCTCCGGTGTGTCCGTCTTCAGCCTACTCGTGGGGTCCGGCTCTCGCCGGACCTCGGTGTAGTCCCGGTCAGCGGGACCGTAAAACCTCTAGACACGAGTTTGGCAGTCGGACCACAAAAAACGGTATCAAACCGCCTAAAACGTCGCTACCGGCTCAGTCTTCCAAAATCTCTGCCGTCCAGCGGGCTGGAATCGGAATCGGGATCCGGGATCCGTTGGTTCGGCGTTCTGGGGTACGTTTGACCAATGCGCCAGTTCCTCCTCGCATTGCTCGCCCTGATGGTAACCGCTCCAGAGGCCACCGCTCAGCGACTCCCGTCCGGCGTCACCCCGACGCATTACGCCCTGTGGTTCGCCCCGGATCTGGAACGGGCAACCTTCCGTGGCCGGGAAACGATCGACGTTACCCTTCAGCGTCCGACGATGACGATGACGATCAATGCGGCGGAAATCGAGTTCAGCAGCGTGACGATTGACGCCGCCGGGCGCAGGCAGACTGCACGTGTGACGCTCGACGAGAAGAACGAGATGGCGACGTTGACCGTGCCGCAGACAGTGCCCGCCGGCCGGGCGTCGATTCAAATCACCTACACGGGCCTCCTCAATGACAAGCTGCGCGGCTTTTATTTGAGCAAGGCGAATGGAAGGCGGTACGCCGTCACGCAAATGGAAGCCACCGATGCTCGCCGTGCGTTTCCCTCGTGGGACGAGCCTGCCTACAAAGCGACGTTCGACCTGTCGCTGATGATCGACAGCGCCGACACCGCGATCTCAAACGGCGCCCAGATGTCGGATATGCCAGGAGCTGAGCCGGGCAAGCACACGCTGGTCTTCGCGCGCACGCCAAAGATATCCACCTACCTGGTGGCGATGCTCGTGGGCGACTTCGCCTGCCGCAGCGGTTCGGCCGACGGCATCCCGGTGCGCGTCTGCTCCACTCCGGACAAACTTCCGCTGACCGGCTTCGCGCTCGAAGCGGCCGAGCAGGAAGTAAAGTTCTACAACCAGTGGACGGGTATCAAGTATCAGTTCGG
>JACXTT010001354.1_pt1 | contig 40921 bp, 36 predicted proteins | sample 9270951 | NCBI WGS metagenome assembly JACXTT01 (sample SAMN15532306, study PRJNA645909) | rock metagenome | isolation source: weathered quartz diorite | place: Puerto Rico | collected 2017-06-21
TCGGTGGCTTCCTTATAAAGTTTGGGCAGTTCGATCTTGCGGTACGGCGTCACGGCGATTTTCATGCCGTTTTGCACGAACCACTTCATGGTGGGAATGAGCAAAGCGTCGGCTTTGTCAAGATTGTCTTTGGTAATGACATCCCCGGGCTCCACATCCGCCCGGACTCCATTGCTGACGGTCACACTGAGGAGCCCGCCTACGATGATGGCCCAAGCCTGCTGCAACCAACGATGTCCCTGCATAACACGCCCTCCTTTTGACGGTGATGAGGTAGAAAACGTCCGGCTGAGATGTAAAGAAATTTTTTGCTCAGGATCGCTATCATCTCTCTGAGCGTGGAGAGACGAACGGAGGGGCGCGGACCATAAAGAAAGCCTCCAATTCCCCATCTACCCCGGTAGGGAGCCCTGAGAAGGAGAAATGCTTCCGGAAGTGATAACCTTACCGGGGGCTTTTTCTAAATAACACACGAACAGCGAGGACTCTTTATCGACAACTCTGACTTTTCTGGATGTTCTGAGTAAAAATTGTCCCCGCGCAATAGTCTCCTCTTACTCGCTTTCTGACGCAGAAGTCAATCCCTGAGTACGGGAGTTCCTAACCTAGGAGGAGAATAGAGACGGAGCGCACGCCGCGTAGAGACCACCGTTACAGCTGATCCCATGCAGATGCTTTGTCCCTATCCATAGGCTGCGAACAGGGTTTCAATGGCGTACATTCCGGTTGAATACATGGATGAGCCCGCTGCTTGAACAGCGGGGAAAGGACTTCACTCCTGCCTGAACCGGGTTCCTGAAGCTGGCGGAGTTTCTGGTGGACCAGCAAAACATTGAGCGATCGACATCCAGGAAGCAGCGGTTGTACCCACGACTCTTAACTGAGTATCGGCGAGGTTCCGCGTTTGGGTGACGACTTGGCAAAATTCGACTGCACTTCCTTCAATAAAATTCTCTGGATTCGGTTGGTTCCATTCCCATAACGCTCCAGATGGCGCGGTGAGCCTGACGTAAGGCCTCTCCTCGGGTACAGCTAGCCCCCGGTTCGTAAAGGTCCAACCAAACGTGTTAAGGCCAATGACGACGATATTTTTGATACGGTCGGTATCCTTTCGCACTTTACCCAGTTTATCGTAAACAGATTGTCCATGTGCCCAGGTTTCCATCAGGCGTGCGGTGATGCTGGAGAGAACGCTCATGTCGGGGCCGAACCACTTGACGCGTAGTTTTGGGTCGGCGGCGGCAAACCTGTCTGTCATTTCTAGAGAGAAATCCCGCCAGCGCTTCAACAGAGCACGGTTCTTGGCGCCGTTGAGCCATACGTGTGTAAGTTCCAAATGACTGGGTCCTTGCTTGCTAGCTCCGGCGAGGCTGCGTCTAAACTCTATAAACGCAGCGTCATCCTGGAGCGCTAAGTTGGCGGCGTAGTCCCCAAAGTGCAAGTGGGCGACCACATCGTTGAGCGTCCAACCTTTGAACTGAGTTCTCTTCTCCCAGTCTTGTTCATCGAGTGGGTCGAGGAGAGCGAAGAGCGCATCGCATTCTTCGCGAAAATCTATCGCTTGTTGTAACATAATGTGATCCTGTTGGTTTCAATTTTCGTAATCGCTTCGTATCGCCTAATGAGGTATACAGAGTGCGCTCGCCAACGCCAGGTTCGCTGTTATAGCAAACGGATAGCGTTGTCAAACGACGCGGCGCTAGATTCCAGATCGGATGAGCCTAGCGGCGCCGATGCGAGACGACTGAGAGCCTGCTACACAGTACGTTTCTATTTGTGGCGACAGGCAACCTACTGGACGACCCACTGGTCTGGTTGTGAGGAAGGAGGAGAGGCATGGGGCAGTTGCAGCGCATGAGCCGTCAGGATGATCGTTACCGATGGTATGCGTTAGGGTTGACCACGTTAGGCCAAGCGGCGGCGACTATCCTGGCCTCGGGATTTGGTCCTCTTGCGCCATTTCTGCAAAGCGATTTCCAAGTAAGCCGTGCACAGTTAGGCCTGATTGCGACCGCGAGCTCTCTGACTGCAGCGCCGTCAGCGCTGTTCGGCGGGCGAGCGGCGGATCGAGTGGGCGAGCGGCGGGTGTTAATTCTTTCCGGTCTTGTCACTGCACTATCTGCGCTGGCGATTGCGCATAGCGGCAGCTTCTGGAGTCTCTTGATCAGCTGCTTGGTCCTTGGCCTAGGGAATGGGATCCAGAATCCGGCGGGCAGCGCGGCCGTGATGCGGTGGTTTCCTCAGCGGCAACGCGGCATGGCGATGGGAATTCGTCAAACCGGCGTGCCGCTCGGCGGGATCCTTGCTGCGAGTGTAGCGCCGGCGATCGCACTGGCGTACGGTTGGCGGACGGCCTATGTGGTTGGTGGAGTCTTGTCTTTTATCGGTGCGCTGCTGGTCTTTCTAGCGTATTACGACCCACCGCGCAAAATCGAAGCCGGCGCACCGCCGCCGCGCTCGTTTCGTGATCTCACCTATGACAAGCAGATATGGTGGCTCGGTGTTATTTTTAATTGTCAACTGTTTACCCAGGGTTCGGCGACAACCTATTTCGTCCTCTTCCTCCATGAAGCGCTGGACACGTCGGTTGTTAGAGCGGCGGCAATGCTCGCTGTGGTCAACGGCGTGGCGATGCTCGCACGCATTGGGTGGGGGTTGGTGAGTGATCGCTATTTCCAGGGGCGGCGACGACCGGTGCTACGGATCATCGTGCTGCTAACAGTGAGCAGTGCACTGGGCGCCGCGGCTCTCCCTCATCAGACGCCGTTGATTTTTACTGTGGGACTCGCGGTGTTGTTTGGCGTTTCTGTTTTTGCGTGGACGGGGGTGCTTGGCGCACTCGTGATTGAGATTGCTGGGCGAGAGTCCGCCGGTTCGGCGATTTCTCTGGTCCAGGTGCTGGCGACGCCGGCGTCGCTGCTGGGTCCCCCAGCATTTGGATATCTGACGGATCAGTCGGGAACCTATCGCGTGGCATGGCTTACACTCGCACTTGTGGGCTCTTTCAGTTTATTTGCATTGCGCCAAGTAAGGGAAGAGATGGATTAACCCGTGGAGCGACTTGCCACGGGCTATCCTCTGTTCTTCCTCATTTGCAGGTTTTGTTGGAGGCATTTTTCTTACGACAGCATGTTGACTTTCCGAGTGGCGGATGCAGTCGGCACGATATGCCGTTGTAACTCCATTTCCTTCTCATCAAACCCGAGTGCGAGCCCAACGAACTGCGGCAGATGCAGAATCGGGAGACCAATCGGCTTTTTGGCTTTCTTCTCCGCATTGGGCTGGTTGCCGTCGAGGTTAAGATGGCAAAGCGGGCACGGCGTCACCATGCAATCGGCGCCTTTCTCTTTCGCTTCCCCTGTGTGATCGCTCACCATGCGCATGGAGTTGTCTTCGTTGGCGGTGAGAATGGGAAAGCCGCAACATTTTGACTTGCCGCCAAAGTCTACGACCTCTGCTCCGAGGAGGCTGATGAGTTCCTCTAAGTAGGTTTTGCGACCAATAAACCCTTTAGGCGCCATGAGGTCCGTGGGGCGACGCAGATAACAGCCATAGAACGGCGCCACCTTGAGCCCAGTCAACTGCCGCACCAGTTTGGGTTTCAGCTTGTCTACACCGTAGTCTTCCATCAGCACCCAAAGTAAATGCTTGACCTCGATCGAGCCTTTATACTCTAGCCCTTCGTCAGCAAGATACTTGCTGTTAATGTGGTCACGGTAGGCAGAGTCTTGCAACCGATGGTTCGCCTGCGTCATCACGCCTTGACACGTGCTGCAGATTGTCATGATTGTGGACAAGCCCTGCTGCTCGGCCTTGGCGAAAGTGCGGGCGTTAATAGGATCGGACACGTCGCGGCTCAATACTCCTGCGCCCGTGCAGCCAACGTCGGTGAGCTCTTGGAGTTCGAGGTCCAGTTTCTCTGCTACTTTCACGGAAGCTGGGTACAACTCTGGACAGCCGCCGCGCGAGACGCACCCCGGATAAAATGCATATTTCATGATCTCTTCTCCTCTGCTTTTTCCACGATCTGGCGAATCTCTTTGGCTCCTGGCCGCCGGTGATGCATGTACGGAATCGGCGCTTTATGTCGCGCCATGGCGCGCGCCGCAGTGGGTAAGAGCTTGAGCAGCCCAGGGATATTGAAAAGTCCTTCACTTTCGACCGCCAGCCGTCCTTCGTCTAACCAACCGCTCTTTTTGACCGAGTTGACAAAACTATCGTAATGGCGGCGCACCTTGGGATTGTGCTTGCCTGAACGGACGCCCTGGCGAATGGCTTCGTCGCGGATGTCGAAGATGCGATCTGTTGGTTCAATGCCGATCGGACAATGGCCGTTGGCCTCGAAGCAGTGCGCGCAGTCCCAGACGCCCTCGGGCTCGCCGATCTCCGCCAGGCGTTCACAGCGTCGACTATCTCGTGGATCGAAGATGGTGCGATAGGCTTTAGTTAGCGCCGCCGGACCCACAAATTGGTCGTCGACCGCCACCACCGTGCAGCCTTCATCACACAAGCCGCACATGATGCAACTCATGGCTTTGCGCACCGGAGCCAGCTCTTCTTCGGCCACGAAATTGCCGTTGCCCAGCGCTGAGGCGCGAGGCACGATCCATGGCGTGACCGCTTTCAATTTACTCCAAAGAAACGTTTCCATATCATACACAAGATCTTTGAGTACTGGGATGTTGCGGATGGGCTCGACCGTGACAAGGCGGTCCTTTCCCAGCACGTCAGTGATTTTTGCAGTGCAGCCCAACACGCCCTTCTTATTGACGCGGAGGGCGCAGTCTCCACAAGCGCCGCGTTCGCACGTCGCCCGAAACGCTAGACTTGGGTCCTGGTCGTCCCGGATATGTGTGAGGGCGTCCACCACCGTTGCGGCGTCTGGCAGCTCAACCGCGTAGGTCATGAAATGTGCTTGTTTCTGCTGTTCTGGATCAAATCGGTAGACCTTGAAAGTGGTTTGCATCGTTTCCTCCTTTCTGCAAACGTTTCTTGGTCAACAGCGTCAAGAAGAGAGGGGTGCGTTGACCGGCTGTGTCTCGACAAAAGAGCCATCGACTTTCCATGAGACGCATGTGTGTTGACGCTGCTTGCTCTCATTTGGTTCAGGAAAGTCGCTGCGGTAATGGACCCCACGGCTTTCTTGTCTGGCCTGGGCGGCGGCAATGATTGCCTCGGCTACGTCGAGCAAAGACCCGAGCTCAAAGAAGGTGATCAGCTCAGAGTTATACATCTTTCCTTGATGTCGTAATCCGAGGCTGTCATAGTGCTCCTTTAACTTCGTCAACTCTGCAGCCGCCACGGCCAGGCCGTTTTCCTCTCGTATGAGGCCGACGTGTGCGTCCATCAACACAGCAAGATCGCGACTGACCTGCATCACTGTGTGTGTGGAAGGGGAGCGGGAGAAAATGGAAGTCACACGGGTCTGCTCATCCCGGAGCGCACCTTCAGCGACCGGGGTTGAGTGGACAGTTTTTGTATAGGCCGCCGCAGCGGCGCCGGCGCGCTGACCGAAGACCACACTCGCGGTGAGGGCATTGCCAGCCAAAGCGTTAGCGCCATGAACGCCAGTCCAGGCGCACTCACCAGCAGCAAACAAGCCAGGCAAGTTAGTTGCGCCATGCGCATCCGTTTCGACGCCTCCTAACAGACGGTGGGCAAGCGGCCGTACAGGCAATGGTTCTTGGGTGATGTCGACGCCAGCCAAGTCGTTCGCCATACGAGACAAATGTTGAAAGCGCGAAGCAAGAGCCTCTTTTCCCAGAGGGCGTAGGTCGAGTGAGAGACCATCCTCGTTGCTTTGTTCATGCCCTTTATTGAGAAGCAATCGCGCGAGGCGGTCACGAAGTAACGGGCCATTGGCTTGCAACGCAGGTTGTCCGGCCCTGTCAAGAAGTAAGGCCCCCTCAGGCAAAGCAGCTTCGGAGGCAAAAGCGTGATGCACACGGAAGCCGAGTGGATGATATTGCACCATTTCCATGTCGACGAGGCGGAGACCGGCGCGATAGGCGAGACTCATTCCGTCCCCGGTACAAGAGCGTGACGCCGTGCTGCGATGGTATAAACGTCCCGCGCCGCCAGTTGCTAAGATAACTGCTGGCGCTGTGAATGCCGCCAAGTTGCTGGTGCGCAACTCCATTGCGAGCACGCCTCGACATTGGCCTTCATCAATGACGAGCGAGGTAACCAGCCATTCGTCATAGGTAGGAATGTGTTCCTTAAGCAGTTGCTCATAGAGCGTGTGCAAAACAACGTGGCCAGTGAAATCGGAGGCGAATATCGCACGTACAGCACTGCCGCTGTTCAGCGTACGCATCGCCAACTTGCCGTTGTCAGTGCGATTGAAGGGGACGCCCACATGATCAAGGTGTAATGCCTCATGCGGAGCGTCGCGGCACATCGCCTCTAACGCGGACGATTCACAGAGCCCGCCGCCGGCGGCGGCGCTCTCGTGCACGTGTTTTTCCTCTGAATCTTCCCCGCTCAGGGCGGTGTTGAGGCCGCCAGGCGATACCGCCGAGTGACTGCGTAATGGATGGGTTTTACTGAGGAGTGCAACCTGCGCCCCTGCTGCTTTGGCGGCTATTGCTGCTCGCAGGCCGGCAACACCACCGCCCACCACCAGGACGTCGTACTCTGGCATGGGATCCCTCCTTGGAGGATACTATACTCATAAGTCACACGAATGAAAAGAGAAAGAACAAGAGACGAAAAAATATCTATATTGTCAAAATATAAGAAGAAAGCGAGGAACTAGCAATGTTACATATTGACGCCGCCGCGAATGGACGAGAGGTTGAAGTTGGAGTTGGTCACTCGTTTGAGCTGTGTCTTCCAGAAAACCCAACAACCGGATTTCGATGGGTGCTCGGCTCCACAGGGAAACCGGTCTGTACTTTACTGAGCGATCAGTTCCAAACTGGTGGCTCCAGACCAGGTCAAGGAGGCAGTCACTGCTGGCAATTTCAGATTAGGCAGGCTGGGGAAGGAACTCTGACGCTTACATATCAGCGGCCCGGGGAGCAAGCGAGCGCTGCGGCTCAAACGTTTACGCTCCAGCTCCGCGCTCGATCGTAGCGGGCGCAGCTGGTACGCCCCTACGGAAGAACGGTCTCTTACTGAACGATCCGAATCGTCCAAAAGTCATTAGCGAGGTGACTATTCAGCAGATAGGAGTATGGCATGGTGAAGTAGCCCTTCATGCCCCAGGACGCGCCCCACGAATTGCGCACGATAAAGCGCTGTTGGTCGTCGTTGTAGCCGACTGCCAAAACCGCGTGGCCTCCGAGTACCTGCTCCCCAGGCGTTGGCATTGGGACCTGGCCTGTCTTTGCTACTTGTTGACTCTCAAAGCTTTCATAAACCGTAAAGCCAAAAACGAATGGAAATCCAGAAGCTAAGCAGCCTTTGAGCTGATTAAGGTTATGCAAAAGCCGCTGATAGAGGATCGCTTTGTGTTTACGCGCCGTGGTGTAACATTTGGCGGGCGGTTTCTTAGTGAACTTGGCAATGGTGTAGGGCCATTGGGTTTCCGGGCAGGTCCCTTGAGTCCCTACGCTTTTGATGCCATCGCGAATCATTGCTCCGCTATCTGAGTTGACCGTGCCTTCAATAACCCGCTCATTGTAATAGATAAAAAGCCGCGAGGGGACAAACACGCGCGGCAATTGCTGCTTCATCTCGTCAAACTGTACGGCGGCGCCGATCGCATTTGCTGTACAGCTGCCCAATTGCCCCTGGTCGTAAACCGAGGGGCATTGTGCTCGTAGATCTATCTGGGGCGGAAGCGTTTGTAACGTTGCGACTGGGGCCGAATACAGCTGGTCTCGTTGATCAGGTAAATCTGGGACCCAACCGTAACGTTTATTTGTACGCGGCATACTCATACCTCCTGTATAGTGTGAAGTGACCTTAACATCACAGTTAGATTGCGAAAAGCGTCAGGGTATTCAAAAAGTTGTTTTTGGCGACAAAAGACCAACCGGGTTGATAAATGGAACCCAGTGAAAGACTGACCACTTTGGCCAGCTGTAGAGGAGCGAGAGCTGAGTTGCTAGGATGCGGCCTCGTTGATAATGGCAGATAGTCTACGGTTGAAGGAGGGCGCGTAATGAAGTTAGGGATCTTTAGTTTTAACACTGAATACACCATGCCCGCTGATGAACTGGCGCGCGAATGTGAAGCTCGAGGGTTTGAGTCCCTGTGGTTGCCCGAGCATACGCATATCCCCGCGAGTCGAGAGTCCCAGTATCCCGGCGGCGGCGAGCTGCCGAAAGAATATGCCCATATGGCTGATCCTTTTATTGGCTTGGCGGCGGCAGCGGCGGTAACAAAGACGCTGAAGCTGGGGACGGGTATTTCGCTTGTAGTGGAGCATGATCCGATCGTCCAAGCTAAACAAGTAGCTTCATTGGACCGCCTCTCAAGTGGCCGATTCATTTTCGGTGTTGGAGCAGGGTGGAATAAAGAAGAAATGGCCAACCACGGCACGCCGCCGCACAGACGATGGAAGGTCTTCACCGAACGGCTTGAAGCGATGAAGAAGCTCTGGACAGAGGATGAAGCGTCGTATCATGGAGAGTTTGTAAACTTCGACCGCGTGTGGTCCTATCCGAAGCCCCTCTCTAAACCGTACCCGCAGATTTTGCTCGGTAGCCTCAGCTCTTCTTTGGGGCGGCAACGCGTGGTGGATCTTTGTGACGGCTGGATTCCGGTCGAGACGGCAATTCAAGATATGCCGGCGGCGCTGGCCGATCTGCGCGAGCGCGCTCGCGCGGCGGGGCGGGACCCGGACTCGATTCCTATTTCATTCTTCTGCGTCCATGCAGCGAGCATGGAAAGACTAGAGCGATATCGTTCACTCGGCGCAGTGCGCACTGTAGTGCGAGCTCCCACTGCAGGCCGCGAGGAGATCTTGCCGTTTCTCGATCGCTACGCGGACATTGCGCTTAAATTGGCGTAAGACAGTTGTAGTTGGTTGTGTTTATCTAGTTGTTTTAGACAATACGAAGACCGCAAAGAACGTCAGGTCGGCTCGGACAGAAACCGAGCCGATCCAACGTTAGTGGTTGCCCCAGCGGTCCCAATGAATGACTTCTTCCACTGGGTTGCGAGAGACTGGACCGAATTTTCCTTGCGGATAGCCCATAGGGATGAGCGCGGACACTTCCATGGTGTCCGGTATTCCCAGCTTCTGTTTGAGTTCCTCTTCAAAGAAATAGTGAAGAGTGGTGAGCGTCGCCCCGACCCCGAGCGCCCGACAGGCTAACAGAATGTTTTGCACCGCCGGGAAGATCGACGCGTGCACGACGATGGTGCTTGCCCGTGGGTTGTTCATGGCGGCGATCGGCGCATATTCCTTATGGGCGCAGGCAAGGAGGATCACCGGCGCTTCGTCCAGATTGGCGGCGAGATCTGCTGCAGCATTGAGCATGCGTTGTTGGGCTGGGGGGATATTAGCCATGGGGATGGCTCTTTGCGCGCGCATCTGTTGCCAAGTGTTCCAGTAATAGTCGCGGATGAAGCGCTTCAAATCTGGATCGCGGACGAGGAGGAACGCCCACTCTTGGGAGTTGCCGCCGCTGGGGGCGCGGATGCCCGCATCAACAATCTTCTTCAAAATATCCTCGGGGATTGGATCCGGTTTCAGTCGGCGCATGGCGCGGGTTGAATGGATAATCTCAAAAATTCCAGGTTCTGCCATCGTTCCTCCTTACTCAGTTGAGGCGCGTCTCGAAATTCAAGGATCAATCCGAGCCGATGCGTAGCCGCTCACGACTTCAACACCGTCCTGATTGACCGTTGATACTGTTAGGTCAACAAAATGGTGGCCGTTTTCTTCTCTAAGCGCCTCTACTGTGGTCTTGGCGGTGAGCACATCTCCTGGCCAGACTTGACGCGTGAAGCGCACGCCATATTTGGTGAGGCGTCCGTCTCCGACATAATTTGTCAACATTTTCCCAGTCATGCCCATCGTGAGCATGCCATGAGCAAAGACCGATGGATACCCGGCAACTTTTGTGGTGAAGATCTCATCAGTATGCACAGGGTTGTAATCTCCTGATGCGCCTGCATATTGCACCAACCGGGTTCGCGTCAGATTTTCTACGATCCGTTCCTCGTGCGTATCTCCTACTTTGAGTGTGCGTGCTGATAGGGCCATGGCATCCTCCTAATTCTGATCCACCGGGCGTTCCGTACGAACCCCAACGCCACGAGCAGTAACAACCAATTCTCCATTCTGATCTCGATACTCAGTTACGGTTTCCGAAAAGAGCAATTTACCGGAGCGTCGCCCCTCTTTTTCCCAGGTCTTGCCTGGCTTTACTGTCGCGGTCAGGACTATGCCTACTGTGAGAGGACGATGATATTCAAAGTGTTGTTCTGCATGGAGTCCACCACCGCCACCACCGCCACCGCCGCCGTCACTGCTACGTTTCACGCCTGTCGGTTCTTTTCCCGAACCAAACCACGGTTGCCCACTTTTCGGACGCAAAGAGTAATCAGGATCAAATTGCGCACTGGCAATCGTAAAGGTTGGCGGGGCAATAATCGCTCCCGGTTCCGTAGTTTTGGCATGGTCCGCGTCGGCGTAGATTTTGTTGTCATCGCCGATCGCGCGGGCAAACATTAAGATGTGGCTCGCTTCAATGGGGAATTTTGTGGCTGCCATCGTTCTCTCTCCTTTTCTGCGCTGTTTTTCCCGGTGTCATGGACATTACACCGCGCTTCCCTGTTAGGTCAAGAAAAGGAGGCAACGTGGTAGGAGAGTGAGTGGAGAGAGAAAGGAATCAACCAGCTACAAGACAAGGCTTGTAGCTGGCGAAGGATAATGCTGGCAGGTTAGACGGCTTCTTCTTTTTTGCGACCAAGGGCTTCATCAACCATGTGTTCTGGAACGCGAGCATAATGGTCGAATTCCATGGTGTAAGTTGCTCGCCCTTGGGTTAAGGAACGCACCATAGTGGCGTATCCGAACATGGTCGCAAGCGGCACGTGTGCAGTGACAGTGCGCAACCCTCCACCGCCCTCGCCAAGCTCGGTGACTCTGCCACGCCGCGATTGCAGGTCGCCCATGACCGAGCCCATGTATTCTTCGGGCATCACCACTTCGACCTTCATGATGGGTTCTAACAGCACGGGTTTGGCCTTTTTCACGGCTTCTTTGAAGCCGATTGACCCTGCGAGGTGGAACGACATTTCTGAGGAATCAACTTCGTGGAAGGTGCCATCGTAAAGGGTCACAGTCGTATTCAACAGTTGATACCCATATGTCACTCCGCCGAGAGCAGCCTCGCGCACGCCTTTTTCTACGGCAGGCACGTATTCTCTCGGAATCGCTCCGCCTTTGATGCCATTCACGAAAACCAGACCTTCATTTTCGTTCGGCTCGATCTTCAAATACACATGACCATACTGCCCGCGCCCGCCGGATTGACGGATGTATTTCCCTTCAGCTTCTGCCGGACGGGTAATCGTTTCTCGATACGCCACTTGTGGCGCTCCAGTGCTGACTGCGACTTTAAATTCACGTACGAGACGGTCAACGATGATTTCGAGATGGAGTTCGCCCATGCCGGAGATAAGGGTCTGCCCAGTTTCCGGATTGGAATTGATCACGAGCGTCGGGTCTTCTGAAGAGAGCCGTTGGAGCGCCAGCCCTAGTTTTTCGGAATCGGTTTTGGTCTTCGGTTCAATAGCAAGTGAGATAACCGGCTCTTTGAACGAGATCGACTCCAGCACAACGGGGCGGTCACGATCTGTGATCGTGTCTCCGGTGGTGAAATTTCTCAGTCCGACTGCGGCAATAATATCGCCAGCGGCAGCAGCCTCGATATCTTCCTTTTTGTTAGCGAGCATACGGCAGAGCCGACCAACACGCTCGGTTTGTCTCGTGCGCGGGTTGAACACCATATCTCCAGTTTTTAAGCCGCCGCTATAGATCCGCAGGAAGGTGAGTTGACCGGAGTAAGAGTCATGCATAGTTTTGAACGCAAGCGCGGCGCGGATTGCATCATTCACTTGCCAGGTGCAGGCTTCACCATCCGGGACCATGCCATGGATCGGTTTCGTTGGCGGCGGCAGATATGTCACGATAGTGTCAAGCAACGGCTGAACACCTTTATTCCGTAACGCAGTGCCGCAGACGACTGGGAAGAGCGCCATTTCCTGGGTTTTTTTACGAATGGCTCCGACGAGTTCTTCTTCACTCAGCGTCTCCCCCGCGAGATACTTCTCAAGGAGTTCATCCTCGGCGTCGGCCACGGTTTCGATGAGTTGTTCGCGGTAGCGGGCGGCCTCGTCCTGCATGTCCGCTGGGATGTCTTCACGATGAAACTTGGCGCCGAGTGTATCTTCTTCCCAGACCAGCGCTTCTTGCTTTACTAAATCAATCACACCACGAAAGGTATCTTCTCGTCCAAGCGGCAGCTGTAAGAGCAGCGGTTTCGCGCCGAGCCGGATAGTGATTTGTTGCACGACTCCGTGAAAATCGGCGCCGATACGATCAAGTTTGTTGATAAAGACAACACGCGGCACGTGATATTTATCGGCTTGACGCCAGACCGTCTCTGATTGCGGCTCGACGCCGCCGACGCCGCAGAAGACTACGACAGCGCCGTCCAGCACGCGCAGGCTGCGTTCGACTTCTGTCGTGAAGTCCACATGGCCCGGGGTATCGATGATGTTGATTTGATGGCCGAGCCACTCGCAGGTAATAGCAGCAGCCGTGATCGTGATACCACGTTCACGTTCTTGCGGCATCCAGTCAGTGACGGCAGTCCCTTCGTGCACCTCGCCAATTTTGTGGGAGACGCCCGTATAATACAGGACGCGTTCGCTCACTGTAGTTTTCCCACTATCAACGTGGGCAACGATGCCAATATTACGAATTTTCTCTAACGGGGTAGACATACTCCTCTCCGTCTATGGGCTTGTAAGAACGATAAGCCTAGTGTTGGGAATGTGAAATGCTCGATTATAAGGATGGGTGCGCCATTTCGTACAGCTTCACCCTACTCGTCAGATAATACAGCGATATAATTAGACTACACGAAAAAATGTTGCCGATCAAAGGGGGAACCAGCCCAGTCTCGGTGAAAACTGAAGGACTACAAACAAGATGGCCACAACTCCTTGCCTCGGGGAGTGTTTTTCTCTATACACAGGAGGTCATTTATCGCTATGAGTATAAACCTTGACGAACCTCCCCCAGGTTCTTGTGACCGAGCATCCTCGCTCGTAAACCATCATTTTTCTCCTATGACAGACATTATACACGTTCCTGGAGCGGAAACAGTACGGTCTCCCCAACTCACGGTGACCACCCCGCTTGCGCCGGTGGTTACTAAAGGCAAGTTTTTCTTCGTTGATGGGGAGAAATTCTTCATTAAGGGAGTGACGTATGGACCCTTCGCGCCAGCTTCGCATGGCGCGCCGTTTCCCGAACGAGAGCGGATCGAGCTGGATTTTGCGTTAATGCGAGAAATGGGCGCGAATACCTTCCGCACCTTTACTGTGCCTCCGCGCTGGTTGCTCGATATGGCAGGCGCCTACGGACTCCGCGTCCTTGTGGGGATCCCTTGGGCTGAACACATCGCTTTCCTTGATTCGCCTGAAATTACACAGCAAATTCGGCAAACAATCGAAAATGGCGTGAAAGCCTGCCGAGGTCATACTGCCGTCCTCGCGTGCCTGGTGGGGAACGAGATTCCTCCCGATATGGCGCGGTGGCACGGACCCGAACGGGTGCGCGGATTTCTGCGCGAGCTTGTCACAATCGTCAAAGCGACGGATCCTGATCGTTTGGTGAGTTATGCAAACTTCCCGTCCACTGAGTATCTAGATGTCGATTTTGCTGACTTTGTCTCCTTCAATGTATATCTCCATCGTGAAGAGGCGTTTCGCAGTTATCTTTCCCATCTTCATAATCTTTCGGAAGACAAACCATTAATTCTGACGGAATTCGGCATTGACTCGATCCGCGAAGGGACTGAGTTTCAAGCTGACACCCTGGCGTGGCAGGTGAAAGCTGGATTCGAAATGGGTTTGGCTGGCGAGGTTATTTTCGCGTGGACGGACGATTGGTACGCGTTGCCGCTCTCTGGCGATGGCGGTTTCCAGGTCGAAGATTGGGCTTTTGGGATGGTGGACCGAGAACGGAACAGGAAGCCGTCTTTTTATGCCCTGCAGAAGTATTTCCAAGCGCCGTTGCCTCCCCCACTGCCCGAGTATCCCAAAGTGTCGGTGGTTGTCTGCGCCTATAATGCAGATCGGACTATGGCTGCTTGTCTTACCTCTTTAGAAAACCTGAACTATCAAAACTATGAGGTGATCGTGGTGAACGACGGGTCTACCGACCGGACCCGAGAAATTTCCGAGCAGTTCGACTTCATTCATCTCATTAATCAGGAAAATAAAGGGCTCAGTGCGGCGCGCAATGTGGGTATTGCCGCAGCAACTGGTGAGATCGTCGCTTTTACGGATTCGGACTGTGTCGCCGATCCTGACTGGCTTACCTATCTGGTGGGCACCTTCCTGCGTACGGGCCGGTCAGCAGTGGGCGGGCCGAATTTCCCGCCTCCGGAAGAGACCCTGGTGCCTTCAGCTGTGGCTGTGTCTCCAGGGGGGCCAACGCATGTCCTCCTCAACGATGAAGTGGCTGAACATATCCCCGGCTGTAACATGGCTTTCAGGAAAAAAGCGTTGGAGGAGATCGCTGGTTTCGATCCAGTCTTTCGCGCTGCTGGTGATGATGTGGATCTGTGTTGGCGGCTGCAAAATGCGGGTTATCAGATTGGATTTAGCCCGGCGGCGATTGTCTGGCACTTTCGCCGCAACACGGTCAGGGCGTATCTCAATCAACAACGAGGCTACGGCAAGGCCGAGGCGCAACTGTATTTCAAGCATCCCTACCGCTTTAACCTCCTGGGGCAATCACGCTGGCTTGGTCGCATTTACGGCGATCTTTCCTCGTTCTTTCTTTCCAGTCGTCCGGTGATTTACTCCGGGGCCTTCGGGCGCGGGTTGTTCCAGACGGTGTATGAGTCCCCATCTTCACTGATGACGTTTCTTCCCTTGACCTTGGAATGGAATGTGGTGGCGGCGGCGCTGTTCCTCGCTGCGAGCTGGGGCGGCGGGTATCTGTGGCTCGGCGTGATTCCTCTGTTCATGTCGCTATGGTGGTGTGTGGCGAGTGCGATGAAGGCCAAGATTGATCCACGGTTTGACGATTGGCGCTCGCGACTCTTAGTGGCAATTCTTGTCTATACCGGACCGCTCGTGCGCAGTTTTGAACGGTATCGATGGCGAGTGCGTGGTTTAACTGATGTTGAAACGATTCAGTTTGCCGAGACTGGCCAAGAGCCTGAGTTGTTATGGCAAGAGCGAGCGCTACGACTCGCGTACTGGAGTGAACAAGGGACAGAGAAAGAGAATCTTCTCTATGGGCTTATGGATTTTCTCTTGCCGCGAAAATACTTGATTACGACAGATCAAGGGTGGAACGATTGGGACCTCGAGATTTCTCGCGGCATTTGGTCCAAAGCCCAAGTGCGGATTGGCGCAGAGAATCATAGCGGAATGAAGCGTCTCTTACGCGCCTACTGTGCGGTGCGCATGTCGCAACCTGCTCGTCTCGCGCTGATCGGCTATGTGGCCCTTGGCGGTCTTGGCGTCTTGCTCGGTGTGCCTGAACTCTTTATTGCTGCGCTGTTAGTTGGTTTGATCAATTGTGGCGCTATCGCGTACCAGAATTTTCGTCTCGGTCGCGTGATGTATCACGCCCTGGAAATCGTCTCCAAACGACTTGGACTTTCTCCTGTCTACAAGAACGGGAAAGCATAACGACTATGACCTCTACTCTGCGCCGGCAGGTGCTCGCCTCGTTGCGGCCCTACCGCACTCAATTTGCTCTCGCTGTTGGCGAAGTGGTGTTGATCACCGCAGCCGAGCTGCTTAAGCCCTGGCCGCTCAAGATCATTATTGACCACGTACTAGAAAACCGACCGCTCTCATGGGCCTTCGCGGCTGGTTGGTCGCGAGATCAGCTGCTCATCGCTGTTTGTTTGAGCATGGTGGCTATCTATCTCTTCCTGGGCGCGTTGAACCTCTTGAACAATTACACGACGATTCGCATTGGGCAGAACATGGTCAAGGACTTGCGCGGCGCGGTGTACAATCATCTCCAGCGGCTTTCGCTTGCATTTCATCACCGCCGACAAGTGGGCGATCTCTTATACCGAGTTACTGCTGACACCTATGCGATCCAAACGTTGACCATGAATGGCGTATTCCCCATCCTGGTCTCGTTGGGGCTATTGATCGGCATGACGATCGTCATGCTCCAACTCGATTGGTGGCTGACCTTGCTTGCCTTATCGGTTTGTCCGATTCTCTTTCTGACGATTTCGGCGATGAGTCAGCGGATTAACCAAGCTGCGACCATCGCCCATGAGCGTGAAAGTACGATCTATTCGCTCGTGCAGAGAACGATGTCGGCTATTCGCGTGATCCAAGCGTTTACCAAGGAAGAGGCGGAACATCGACGTTTTATGACGGCCAGCGCGGAAAGCCTGTCGGCGAATTTGCGTTTGTATACTTTGCAAACATTCTATGCGGGCGTCGTTAATATCGTGATCGCAATTGGCACTGCTGTGGTTGTATGGGTTGGGGCTCGGCATGTGCTCTCAGGCGCGTTGAGCGTCGGAGATTTGGTTGTCTTCACTGCCTATCTGGCCTCGCTTTATGGACCGATCAACACGATTAGTCAGACGCTTGGTTTGATTGAGGGGGGCAAGGCTGGTTTGAATCGGGTGCAAGAAATTCTCGCGATTGAGCGAGACTTGCCTGACGGCAAGCGTGGGCTTACCCGCACGGAGGTGAAAGGGGAGATTACCTTTGAAGGCGTCACCTTTGGATACCAACCCGATCAGCCAGTGTTGCGTGACGTCAATCTTAAAATTACTCCAGGGCAGACCGTGGCGATCGTTGGGCCGACCGGCGCTGGGAAATCGACCCTCGTTAGTCTGGTGCCGCGCTTTTATGATCCGCAGCGAGGACGAGTGTTGCTCGATGGGGTCGATATACGGGAGTACTCGTTGACATCTCTGCGTCATCAAGTGGCGATGGTGTTGCAACCTCCACTCGTGTTTCCCCTTTCGATCGCCGAAAACATTGCGTATGGACGACCAGAAGCGACTCGGGAAGAGATTGAGAATGCTGCACGTCTTGCTCGTATCCACGAGAGAATCATGCGTCTCCCGCAAGGATACGACTCAATCGTGAGTGAGCAAGGGGCTACATTATCGGAAGGCGAGCGACAACGGCTAACGATCGCTCGCGCGATTTTACGCAATGCGCCTATTCTTATTCTTGACGAGCCGACTTCCTCGGTGGATGCGGAAACGGAAGCGCTGATTATGGAAGGGTTGGATCAGCTGATTGGTGGACGAACGACGTTCATTATTGCCCATCGGCTGTCCACCGTGCGCAACGCCGACATTATTCTCGTGGTGCGGGGCGGGCACATTGCTGAATGTGGCTCGTTTACGGAATTGATGCGGCAACGCGGCCACTTCGCCGCACTCTATCACACGCAGTTTGGTGAACAGGAGGAACGGCGCCATGCCGTGTCGTCATAGAGCGTCTGCTAAACAGGCGGGAGGGAGCAATGGCTGACACAAAAGTTTTGCAGCCGGGCTACTGGATAGACGGTGAACTTCCGGCCAACGTACGACTCGGGCTCAATACCGTAATTAGCGGGAATCTTGCGTTCAAACGCTTCTATGCCCAACAAGAGGCGGCGTTGACGATCGGGGAGCACTGCACGATGGCCGGCGTGCACTTCGCGGTCGGAGAAGAAGGGCGCATCGAAATTGGGAATTACTGTTATTTCACTGACACGGTCTTGCTCTGTGAAGCCGGGCTGCGCATCGGGAATTATGTGATCATGGGGTGGGGGGTCACGATTGCGGATACGGATTTTCATCCGATTGCCCCAGCAGAACGGATCGCTGACGCGCTCGCTTGTTCTCCTTTAGGCAAAGGACAAAAACGACCGCCGATTCCGCGACAACCGGTGACGATTGAAGATGACGTGTGGATTGGCCCTAATGCAACTATTCTCAAAGGTGTCCGAGTCTGTGCTGGGGCTTTTATCGAAGCTGGCGCTATGGTGACGCGCGACGTGCCGCCGCGCGCGCGCGCGCTCGGCAATCCGGCGCAGATTATTGGCGAGGTATAATGTCATGAGCACGGAACGAACCTTGCCGTGGGATTGGTATCCAGGGACGATTCCTGACAACGTCCGGATCGACGACACTGCCTATGTGGAGACCTCTTTTAGTTTCACACAATATCGTAGTGAGGAACCCATTGGGGTGCAAATTGGCAAAGGGTCTTCCACTTATTCTGGCACTATGTTCGACGTGGGACGGCGCGGACGAGTCTTTTTGGGAGACTATGTGTTAGTGCATGGTGCAAAGATTCGCTGTGATGCGGAACTACGCATCGAAGACTATACCTTTATTTCTTGGAACGTCGTCGTAATGGACACCTATCGGGCGCCGTTTGACCCGCAGAAAAGAAGACCGCTCATCGAACGCCTCCCTTTCCAAAAGCAGAGACGGTTCGAAGAAGAAACAACCGCCCTGCCGATTCGGATCGGGCGCGCCGCGTGGATCGGTTTCGACGTCTGTATTTTACCGGGAGTGACCATTGGCGATGGCGCAATTGTCGGCGCCCGCTCGGTTGTTGTTGATAATGTAGAACCCTACACGATCGTCGGCGGCAATCCTGCACGATTAATGCGACGGCTTGACGTTAAAGGAATTGATTGACCATGACTGCTGAACCACTTTCTGTACATCCGAAAGGAAAGCTCATCGTTTCCGGGATTCTCTTTTGGTACCCCCTGGCCGGAGTGACGTATCAGTTTTTGCACTATTTGATTGGCTTGCGCCGGTTGGGCTACGATCCCTACTACGTGGAAGATTCCGCTCGTTGGATTTACGATCCGCGCATTAACGACACGACTCCTGACGCGAGCGGCAACATTGCCGCCATCGCGCCGATTCTGGAAGCATACGGCTTTGGCGACCGCTGGGCCTATCGTGGCTATTACGAGAATGGGCAATGCTACGGTATGACTGAAAAACAGATTTTGCAGCTCTACCGAGATGCGGATGCTTTTCTTAACGTTACTGGCGCACAGGAAATGCGCGAAGAGCAGCTCGGCTGCGCGCGTCGTCTCTATGTGGAATCTGATCCTTTTGCGGCTCAAGTGCGCTTCGCCCAAGGCGACGTCAACACCGCCCGTTTACTCGCGGCGCATGACACCCATTTCAGCTTTGGCGAGAATCTCGGCGCTGCCGACTGTACCGTTCCTATCCAGCAGTTCCACTGGTTGCCGACGCGTCAACCCGTAGTCATGGACCTCTGGGCGCATGCTGGCGGCGCTGATGCAACAAAGTATACGACTATTACGACATGGCGGAACAAAGGCAAAGATGTGACGTATCAGGGAGACGTATATTATTGGACGAAAGACCGGGAGTTTCAGCAGTTCCTTGACCTCCCCAAGCGCCGCCCCGTGTCATTTGAGCTTGCAACGACCGTTGACGCCGAGGTGCAGCAACTGCTTCGCCGCCATGGTTGGGGGCAGGTCGATGCGGTGAGTATTTCAAGAAGTTTCGATCACTATCGGACCTATATTCAAAACTCTCGGGCCGAGTTTACCGTGGCGCGTGATCAATACGTACGCCCTCACACTGGGTGGTTTAGTGACCGTAGTGTCTGTTATCTGGCGGCGGGACGCCCTGTCATTACCCAGGAAACGGGCTTCAATAAATTCATGCCGACTGGAAAAGGCCTGTTCGGGTTTCAAACAATGGACGAGATTCTTACGGCGGTCGATGAAATTGAGCGTGATTATGAGGGCAACTGTCGAGCCGCGCGTGATATCGCCGCAGAATACTTTGCCGCAGAAAAAGTGCTGCAAAAACTACTGCACGATGCAAGGTTAGCGTAACGTTGTGGACGCTCGGGATATTGTCATCGTGCTCGGATTGTTAGGCCGATTCCCGATGGCTGGGATGGCTTGGCAGCTCGTGCACCATCTAGTGAGTTTTCAGCGGCTCGGGTTCGACGTGTATTATGTAGAGGAGACCGGTTCTCCTCCGTATGATCCGCGCAGGAAAGACTTGGCCAACGATTGTTCATACAGTGTCCAGTATATCGCTGAGACCCTCCGACGGTTTGGGTTGGATAACACCTGGGCGTATCATGATTCCCTCACTGACCAATGGTACGGCTTATCGCAAAGCCGCTTACGCGAGCTGTTTGCTCAGGCGCTTTGCGCTGTGAATTTATGTGGCGCGAGCCATCCTGACATGCTGACTTTTCGCCCTCGCGGCAAATTGCTGTACGTTGAGACTGATCCAGTGCTCTATCAAGTCCGTTTAGCGCAAGGTGACGTCGAGACGTTCCGTTTCCTCAACGGACACGATGCGCATATCACTTATGGTGAGAATTTAGGAGAGGCTGACTGTCCGATTCCTCTTCCCCACTTCGACTGGAAAAAATCGCGACCGCCGGTGGTGCCGGACCTCTGGCCAGTGCTGCCCGAGACGTGTGCGCAGAGATTTACCACCATTGCCACCTGGCATAACCGCGGCAAAGACCTTTCCTTTGGAGGCGAAACGTATCTATGGTCGAAACATCTAAACTTTCTCAAGCTGGCGGACTTGCCGCAACGCACGTCGCAACAACTGGAGCTTGGAGTTGAGATTGATGCGGCGGAAGAGCTGGCCACTTTCACCCAAGGTGGCTGGATGCTGACCGATCCGCTGTCCGTCTCGCAAGATTTTACTGTGTATCGCGACTATATTTGCGGTTCGCGCGGTGAGTTTACGGTGTCAAAAGATGCGGTGACCCGCACCCGGAGCGGGTGGTTTAGCGATCGCTCGGTGTGTTATCTCGCGGCAGGACGACCTGTCGTAACGCAGGAGACAGGTTTTAGCAAATTCGTTCCGACTGGGCGGGGGCTGTTCGCTTTCTCTTCTGTAGAGGAAGCCGTAGCCGCGTTAGAAACTGTGAACCTCAATTATTCCGTGCAGATGCAGGCGGCGCGTGAAATCGCACACGAATACTTCTCGGCAGAGAAACTCTTACTGCAGCTTCTCCAGGACGTAGGGCTGTAGTGCAATCGGAAGAATCATGACGAAGTACCTTGTGATCAATGCTGACGATTTTGGTTATGCTCAGGGCGTCAACCGTGGCGTCATTGCCGCCCATGAGTGCGGGGTGGTGTTGAGTACGAGTCTGATGGTCGATATGCCGCTCGCGCGCGAGGCCGCTGCTATTGCCGCCGCTTATCCTGGTCTTGGCGTGGGACTGCATTTCGCTGTGACTGACATGAAGGGACCGAAAATCGACCTCTTTAATGTGACGGCCATCGAAAAAGAACTCCACCGGCAGTATCAGCTATGTTGCGACCTGCTTGGTCACACACCCACGCATGTAGATTCGCATCACCACGTCCACTTGCGAAAAGAGTTGAGGCCGCTCTTTGTCGCCTGGGCGGCAGAGCATAGGTTGCCGTTGCGTAATCATGGCGACGTACATTATAACGGCGGATTTTATGGACAATGGTACGACGAAGAATGGCGGCCGCATCCAGCGCCCGAACTTATTCGTCTAAAAAATTTAGAAAAGATTTTTCGCGACCTCCCGGCGGGAGTGACGGAACTCGCTTGTCATCCTGCCTATCTATCTCCGGATCTCGACAGTCCGTATGCGTCTGAGCGAGAGATTGAACTAGCGACCTTAGTGAATCCACGCGTCCTCTCCCTTGCCCACGAATTAAATATTGTTTTGGTAAACTTTGCTACGCTGCCAACGGTGCTGGAGAAGAGCCATGTGGCTGCCTGACCGCTTACGCGTGGTGTGGAAAGAGGTGGAAGCTGGCCGCCTCGACAAAGAGGCGATGGCCGCTATCCAAGAACGCGAACTCGAAAGCTATCGCAGCGAATGGCGCAAAGCGCTGCTGCAGCCTGGCGAGCAGGATCTGCGCACAAGCTTACTGCGAGAAGTGGCGCGTTACTATGGAATGAGCGATCTTGCCGTGGTTGAACAACTATGTACTGGGGCAGTCGCCGCGATGCGCCAAGAATGGGAGCAGCAGATCGATTCTAGCCGCCGTGCGAGCATCGAACATTTCTATCAAAGCGCCACGATGGTCTACGACCTGATGGGCTGGCATTCTCTGCGTGATGATACTGGTCCTTTGGGATACGTGTTGGGGTTAGAGATCGCGCGAGAGCAGCACGTGCGCACGTGCTTGGATTTTGGTTCTGGCGTCGGTTCCGGGGCGCTTCTGTTTACCCAAGCTGGGGTGCGGGTGACGCTCGCTGATATTTCCACGACCTTGTTGGACTTCGCGCATTGGCGTTTTACTACACGTGGGCTCTCAGCTCACTTTATTAATCTTCAGCCGGATGCTCTGGCGGATGCCAGTTTCGACATGATTCTCGCGATGGATGTGTTTGAGCATCTGGTTGATCCGGTCGACGCCATCGAACGATTGTGGCGTGCGTTGCGGCCCGATGGATTGTTCTTCGGGCGTATTCAGGTTGAGGATGCTGGGACGCATCCCCAACACATCGTCCGCGACTTTGAGCCAACCTTTGCGCGTATGCGTGAACTTGGACTCGTTGAAATTTGGCGCGACACGTGGCTGTGGGGTCACCAGTTGTTTCAAAAACGCGCCGCTTAATTTTTATACTTCTGCAATAAGTTTCGTGCGATCACGATTTTCTGGATCTCGCTGGTGCCTTCCCCGATAATCATCAACGGCGCGTCGCGATAATAGCGTTCGACCGGGAATTCTTGTGTGTAGCCGTAGCCGCCAAGAATGCGCATGGCTTCAAGCGACACTTCTTGGCACGATTCGGAAGCAAAGAGCTTGGCCATACCTGCTTCGAGATCACAACGTTCGCCTTTGTCTTTCTTAGTAGCGGCCTGATACACGAGCAAGCGCGACGCTTCGATTTTAGTGGCCATATCAGCTAACTTAAGTTGGATCGCCTGGTGTTCACAGATGGGCTTGCCGAATGTCTCCCGTTGTTGCGAATAGCGAATCGCTTCCTCAAATGCGGCTTGGGCTACACCAACCGCGCGCGCGGCGACGTTGATTCGTCCTACCTCTAAGCCGCCCATGACCTGTTTGAACCCTTGCCCCTCTTTGCCGCCAATGATGTTCGCCATTGGTACGGGAAAATCTTCGAACGCGAGTTCACAGGTATCTAATCCTTTGTAGCCGAGCTTCTTGATGTCGCGGCTAACTGTGAGCCCCGGCGCGCCTTTTTCAGCGATGAACAGAGTAATGCCGGCGTATGCAGGTTTCGCAGTCGGATCAGTCTTTGCGGCGACACACAGCGTGTTGCCATGGCGGCTATTAGTGATAAACATTTTTGAACCGTTCAGCAGATACGTGTCGCCATGCTTCCTCGCGGTGGCGCGGATGTTTTGCACGTCGCTGCCCGCGTGCGGTTCAGTCAACGCCAGGCCGCCGCGTTTCTCGCCTTTGGCCATGGCTGGCAGAAATCTGTGCTTCTGCTCTTCCGTGCCGAAGAGAGCGATAATGTGGGCGAAGAGCAAATGCGAGTTCAGGACGCCGCTCAAACTCATCCAGCCTCGGCAGATCTCTTCGATGATCATGGCGTATGTCGTGAAAGAAACGCCCATGCCGCCGTACTCAGTAGGAATAATCGCGCCAAAGAGTCCCAGCTCTTTCATGCGGTCGACCAGGGCGTGTGGATATTCATCGCGATGCTCCATCTCGCTCGCGACGGGTTTGACCTCTCGCTCGATGAATCGACGAACCGTGGCGATGATTTGCTGTTGTTCTTCATTCACAACGATCATGGCTCATTTCCTCTCTGTGCGACATTCGCGTCAATTGAACAGCTTTAGGAAAAGAGATCAAGGTGTCAGGCTTGTCATCCACGTATGAGGTCGCATGCGCCGTTTGACAAGCACTGGCAGTACGCCACATAATCTCTTCCATGAATGGGGACCCCGCTGCTATAGAAACCCGCAAACTTGCCGCGATCATGTTTACCGACATAGTGGGTTTCAGCCGCCAGATGGGCGCGGATGAAATCCACATGCTGCGCGTGCTCGCCATCTATAATCGGGTCATCCAGCAAGCAGTCGCCGCTCATCACGGCCGCGTCATTAAGACGATGGGGGATGGCTTCTTGGTTGACTTCCCCTCTGTGGTCGACGCCGTCCAGTGCGCCCAGCAAATTCAGCACCAACTGCGTCTGTACAATGCAGAGAAAAGCAAAGACGAACAGATCCATATCCGCATCGGTATTCATCTCGGCGACATCGTGCAACGCGACGGCGACGTGTTTGGCGACGGCGTCAACATCGCCTCGCGGCTGCAAGCCTTGGCGGAGCCGGACACCATTTGCCTCTCGCAGGCAGTCTACAAGGAAGTCGAGAAGAAACTCTCCTTGGACGCGGTGGTGTCACTAGGGCGGCCCAAGCTGAAGAACATTGCCGAGCGCTTCCCGGTCTACGCCTTGCTGCCCGCAGCGCCGAAGGGCTTTCGGCAAAAACTCCAAGTCCAATGCCTGAAGCTCTCACGTCGGGTACGCCCCGCGCACCGTTTGGCGCTCGCGGGAGTGGTGCTCGTTGCAGTTACCCTCATCGTTGTCCGTTCTTTCCCTCTTCTTTTCCCTAGCACCCAACACCCAGCACCTAGCACCCAGGCCGCGCTGCCTCTTCCGGACAAGCCCTCCATCGTTGTCCTGCCGTTTGTCAACATGAGCAACGATCCAGAGCAAGACTACTTTAGTGACGGGATCACTGAAGACATCACTACTGATCTGTCTAAAATCTCCGGCCTCTTTGTCATCGCTCGCAACTCGGCGTTCTCCTACAAAGGGAAATCACCGAAAGTGCAAGACGTGAGTCGAGAGATGGGGGTACGGTATGTGTTGGAAGGAAGTGTGCGCAAAGCCGGGGACCAGGTAAGGATCACCGCGCAGTTGGTGGACGCCACTACAGGTCATCACCTGTGGACTGAGCGCTATGACCGTCCACTGCAAGAGATTTTTGCACTGCAAGATGAGATCAGGCAGCGGGTTGTGGCGAATCTACGGGTGGAGATGGAGCAGGCAGAGTTGGAGCGAGTGAGGCGCATCCCTACTGACAATCTGACAGCCTATGACCATGTCTTGCGCGGAGCAGAGCACCTCAGGCGCGGGACGAAGGAAGAAAATGCACAAGCACGGCAGATGTTTGAGCGAGCCATTGAACTGGACCCGCAGTATGCGGAGGCATACGCAGCTATGGGTTGGACCTACTTCACGGAATGGTTCATGGGGTGGGGACAGGGTCCTCAGGTTTTGGAACAAGCTTCTATCATGGCGCAAAAGGCGAGAACCTTGGACGACTCCCTGCCCTTGCCCCACGCACTATTGGGCCAGGTCTATTCATGGCGAAGGCAAGATGAGGAGGCTATCTCCGAGACCGAGCGGGCTATTGCTCTCGATCCTAACAGCTCTTTTGCTTATATTCGTCTAGGATCAATTCTGTACTTCGCCGGGCGGCCGGCGGAAGGCATCGAGGTGATAGAAAAGGCCATGCGCCTCAACCCCCGCTATCCGGCTACTGACCTTCTCAATTTAGGTCTAGCCTACCGCTTGGCGGGACGATATGAAGAGGCGCTCGCCACCTTCAAGCAAGGTATTGCCCGCAGCTCCTGGCCGTTTTTCCACCTTGTGCTAGCTGAACTTTATAGTCAGCTCGGCCGACAAGAGGAGGCCTGGGCTGAGGGGACGGAATACATGAAGCGGAATCCAGATTTCTCGTTGGAGGTGTTCAAGCAGAGAGCACCCTATAAAGATCAAACGGTACTTGAGCAAATGGTGGACAATCTGCGCAAGGCGGGGCTGAAGTGAGCAATGAATGCTGAGGACCTGGGAAGGAGAAACCTGTTCGCTTTACAGGGGCTTCACTTCTCCAGATTCCAAGATTTCACGATCTTTCGTTAAGATCCCTGCGCCATAAAAGCGGGCGGTGGCGGCAATGATACGGTCATGCAGTTCTGGAATGTTCCGCATTTGCATAACCGTATTAAAAATTTCTGGACTGAAGCTCATGACTTCAAATTCCGGCTCTTCACGAATCACTCGCTGCATCTCTACAAAGTCAAAATCGACCCTGCCTTTCTCACTAATATCAAGGGCTTCGGCTAACACGATTGTCGGCACTAATAGGCGGCCATTGTGATTTCGGACTTCGTCGATCTTCTCTCGCAGTGCTGGTTTGAGGCGCTTACTGCCAGTAAAGTACCAAATAAGCACGTGGGTATCGACGACGTACAGATCCGCCATTTACAAATCTTCCAGGCCCCGAAATAAGTGTTGCTTTGCTTCCTCAATTAATTCCTCTGGGACATCGCCACCCCGTACGCAACCAAAAAGCGAGGGTTTCTCGGCTTGGTTAGCCGTAGAGGGTGCAGCTAATTGCCGTAGCAGCTCTCGCTTGAGCTGTTCGAGTTCTCGTTCAAGTCTATGAACACGATACAAGAGAGTTTCTTCCTGCGCTTCAGCCATAGCCTATGTCTCGCTCTCAACTGCTATTAAGAATATATCTCTATACTCTACCTTCGTGGCTTCCCGCCGACAAGTAAATGACTGTCGAATGAAAAAGAACGGGTCACATCGTCATGATGCCATACCGCTTCATCTTCTTGATTAACCCCTGACGACTCAGTCCTAGCAGCTTTGCGGCCTGGAGCTGATTGGAGCGCCGCGCTTGGAGCGCTTCTCCGATTAACTGCCGCTCTAACGATTCAACTTTGTCCTTCAAAGAACCTGTGGACGGAAGTTGCTTGAGCGCCCCGCTCCGGCTTCCGTTTCGTACGGCGTCCGAAAAATCTTCCGCTGTCACTGCCTTCCGCGTGCTCAAGGCAACGGCGCGCTTGATTTCGTTCTCCAGTTCTCGCACGTTACCTGGCCAGGAGTACGCCGTCAGCACTCGCAGGGCCTCGGGCGCGAGCTTTTTGGGCTCTCGTCTCAGGTCCTGACAGCATTTCGTCAAGAGGGCATGAGCAAGCAGCGGAATATCTTCCCGCATTTCGCGCAGCGGTGGCATGTGAATGTGGATCACCTTCAAGCGATAGTACAAATCTTCACGAAAGGTTCCGTTCTTCATTGCGGCTTCCAAGTCTTTATTCGTCGCCGCCAGCACGCGGACATCGACTGGAATCACTTTCTTCCCACCCACGCGTTCGACAACATGCTCTTGAAGCACGCGCAGGATTTTCGCTTGCGCCGCGAGACTCAAGTCGCCAATCTCATCGAGAAACAGGGTTCCTCCAGTGGCCGCTTCGAATTTACCGATTCTCGCTTCGACGCCAGTCGCCACGCCCCGCTCGATGCCGAACAGCTCGCTCTCTACTAAAGTGTCGGGCAACGCCGCGCAGTTCAGTGCGATGAATGGACGTCGAGCGCGAGAGCTATGGTAGTGGATTGCCCGCGCGATCAGCTCTTTGCCAGCGCCGCTCTCGCCCGTGATCAGCACGTTTATGTTGCTATCATGGAGTTGTTCGATCAACCGCACGATCTGCTGAATCTTTTCACTAACGCCGAGGATGCTGCGGGTGGAGAACTTTTTCTCCACTTCTCGCCACAGCTGGGTGTTTTCCGCCAGTAATTGGTCGCGATGCCGCTGCAACTCCTCGATCAACTGTGCTGTCTCGATGGCGACCGCAGCTTGGGCGGCCAAGGCTTTGGCTATTTCTTCATCGTCGCTCTCGAACACACCGCCCCGCTTGTTCAAAACCTGAAACGAACCAATGATTTCTCCTTTATGATTTCGCAGCGGCAGCGCCAGCACGCTTCGGGTGCGGTACCCTGTGCGAGTATCGACTTCCTTGTAGAAACGGGGATCTTTGTGGGCGTCTTTTACATTGATGACTTGTCCGGTCAGCGCCGCAGCCCCCGCCAGACCAAAACGCGCGTCGAAGCGGATCGGCGGGCTACCCAAGGCGACTTGTGACCACAATTCGCTCTTTTCTTTATCAAGCAAAAAAATACTGGCTCGGTCTGCATCGAGGAGCTTCGCCGCTTCTTGAGCGATGAGGTCGAGCAGCGCCGCGAGATTCCATTGGGCGTCCAGATCGTGGCGCGTCCTTGGGGTGAAGAGGTTGCGCTGGCAGTGGCGCAGTCTATCGAGTCAACGTTGGGCGGCTGGCAACCGCCAGCATTGTAATGGAATCCAAAACAAGAAACGTTATTCTCTACTACGAAGGGGAGGGGTAGCTATGAAATCTCAAATGTGGATAAGAAGAGTGCTCTTCGCCTGCACCGTTACGGGGATGTTGCTGCAGGTGGGAGCAACTGCCGCCGAACTCAAGCCGGGCGATACCCTGAACCAGAGCACAGCCGTTGCAGCACGAGGAATGATGCCTGATCCTATCTTGCATCGCTTTGAAACCGGGCAACATGTCTCGACGATCATCGAGCTGCCAGCCGAGGCGCTGCGCTGGGGAAGCCGCTACAATCAAGCAACCGAAGAAAACCGAGGGAACTACGAGATTAACGACCACGGTATCATGATCGAGAAAGCCACAGGCACGTGGCCTCGTTTCGGTTATGGTACGCCCTTTGCAGACATCGACCCTGACGATCCCAAGGCGCCCTATCAAATCATGTACAACTTCTTCCGCGTCTTAGGACAGGCAGATGATGTTGACGTTTTAGTCAACTTCTTTTGGACAACGTCAACGGGGCTCGATCGCTATATCGACTTCCGCGGACAGGGCCTCGGGTATGGCTCTCGTTGGTCCGGCCCCATCCCGAACCCTGATGAAACGGCGGGAAAGGTTCTTCTTTACGGTGTCGCGCCGTACGACGTCGTTGGGCTCTCCACGTTGGACTGGAGCTATCTTGATCCGGACAAATGGCGCTCCGTCTGGTCTTTCGTTCCAGTCGTTCGACGTGTACGGCGGCTGAACGCTTCTAACACCTCAGACGGCGTGTTCGGGTCCCATATCAGCCGCGACGATTTCGCTACTTTCGCCGGCCGCATCCATTACTTTGACTGGAAACTAATTGGGACCAAAGAGGCGTTAGTCCCTTACACATTGCCAGTTCCCAAAACCTGGGAGTCAGCAGAGCCCAAAGGGTTTGTTTTGCCGGCCAATGAGAACGCGGCGATTATGCCATGGCCGGGAAAAAGTAAACTGTACAACCCCGATGGCCAGCCGTGGAGCGGCGCGGCCTGGTGGCCCACGAATCTCTACATGACCAAACGCCCAGTGTGGTTGTTAGAGTTGACGCCCAAGGATCCCTACTATGCATACGGACGGCAGATTCTTTGGGTCGATAAAGAACGGTTCTTTGGCTACTACAAAGAAATTTACGACCACGCCGGGGAGTATTGGAAAACAATCGTGCGCGGTGGCGGCATCGCTGCAAATAAAGAAAAGACCTTTTCTACTACGCAGACTGATTTCCTCATGGCGCTGGATGAACATTCCAACATGGCGACGGTCACGCTACCGTTACGCGAAGGCAATGACATTAAGGTCAATGTTGGACTTGATCCAGAACGGTTCACCTACCAGAGCCTGACGCGGTTTGGGAAGTAATCGCAAGACAGAGAACGGAGATAGAGACCTCTCCTCCTCTCCCCATCTCTGTCTCTATTCTCTTTTTCTGGTTATCAGGAAGCGTGCTCCATTGTTTTGCCCGTGTCTTTAGTCCGTGCGAACAGATACGGATTGAAGCTAAAAATAAATGTTGCTACTCTTGTGGCTACATTTGCAGTGGAGGCATGCCATGTCTGCAGCCGCAAGCGTGCGTGAACTTAAAAATCAAACGACCGCCTTACTTCGGAAAGTGGAGAAAGGTGCACTTGTTGTCGTGACCCGAAGGGGTAAGCCCGTCGCCACCCTCAAACCTTTTGAGGAACAAGATCTCCAGCGTGCGACACGTTATCCAACCTCACTGTACGACACGCTACGGGAGCATATACAAAAGCAACATCCAGAACTCAACCGTCGCACTCCGAAACAAGTGCGTCAGAGCTTTGAGCGCATTACCCAGAAGGTGCGGCGGACATTGTCGTTTTCTACCTGGCAGGAGATGGATCAGGCGCTCAAAGGTGATCGCTATGGTCTTACTCGATAGTAATCTCTTCGTCATTGACCGATTCTTTCCACGCGATGGGAATTTCCGGGCAAATCGTACATTTTTGGACGCTCTTGTGACATTAGAAGGGGGTGTTTCCATTTTTACCCTAATGGAACTCTGCGGTATTGCCTCGTTTAACCTGACGCCAAAAGATCTACGTTTGTGGCTACATGACTTCCCCAGCATCTATCCAGTACAAATCTTAGATCCGTGGGGCGTTGGCGCGGTCGCTAGTCAGGCGTGGTTTAGCCAGTTTCTCGAAGACTTAACCGGGAAGATTGCACGGAAGATGAGTTTTGGCGACGCCGTGCTGCTGCGGGAAGCCGAGCAGTATGGCGCACAGGCTATCATAACCTGGAATACCAAGGATTTTACGCGTCGGACAACCATTCCTATATTCACCCCGGCGACCTACCTGTAGGACATCCATTTCCTGAAAGAACATCGTAACCTTCTTCCCACGTGTCAGAATCCACAGTGTTGAGAGAACTTCCGTCGTTTGAGAATTGCGCCAGACGTATCGCATAATCGCTCCTATGTCTGGGGAAGCGCCTCAAAAAACGATAACAGAGATCCGCAAGCTTGCGGCGATCATGTTCACCGATATGGTGGGTTTCAGCCGCCAGATGGGCGCGGATGAACCCCGTATGCTGCGCGTGCTCGACCTCCATAATCAAGTCATCCAGCAGGCGGTCGTCGCTCATTACGGCCACGTCATCAAGACCATGGGCGATGGCTTTCTGGTGGACTTCCCCTCCGTGGTCAACGCTGTCCAATGCGCGCAGCAGATTCAGAGCCAGTTGCGCGTGCACAATGCCGTAATGCCCAGAGACGAGCAGATTCGCATGCGCATCGGCATTCACTTGGGTGACGTCGTACAGCGGGACGGTGATGTGTTTGGCGACGGCGTCAACATCGCCGCGCGACTCCAAAGCTTGGCCGCACCCGATACTATTTGCATTTCTGAGGTTGTCTACAAAGAAGTCATTAAGAAAACACCGCTCGATGCAGTAGTTGCTTTGGGTCGCCCCAAACTCAAGAATATTGCCGAACGCTTTCAGATATACGCCTTGCTGCCCGCAGCGCCGAAGGGCTTCCGTCAAAAACTCCAAAGAGTACTGTGCTGGACTTATGTGTGGAAGAAGCAGCATGACCTAGCAATGGCCGAAGGGTTAAAGGCGATCGCCCTCGATCCAAACGATGCGGATAGCTATTCCATATTGTCTCAAGCTCTAAACTTTGCGGGGAAACCGGAAGAAGCGATTGGGTTTGTGGAAAAGGCCATGCGCCTCAATCCTCACTATCCGGCTGCGTATATCAACAGTTTGGGCTGGGCGTATGGATTGCTCGGGCGCGATGAAGAAGCGATCGTCGCTGTGAAGCGAGCGGTCGCTCTCAATCCTGACTGGTTGCCACCACACCTTAATCTGGCTGCTATCTACAGCAACTTAAGCCGAGAAGAAGAGGCTCGAGCTGAGGCAACGGAGATGCTCCGGATCAGTCCTAACTTCTCTCTCGAAAGTTTTCGAGAGAGGATTCCTTACAAAGATTCATTGGTAACAGAACGCTTTCTTACCGCTTTGCGCAAGGCGGGGCTGAAGTAAGTGACAAAGGATAGGTGCTGGGGCAGAGGAAAAAGGGAGGAACGGTGAGCAAGCGCACCCTACTGTCTCCAGTACTTGGCGCAGGTCGATCGCCTCGTATTCTCTAATCCTATCCCCGCGCCTTGACCCTCTATGTTTTTGGGCTTATGGTTCGGCGGCGATGGATGGGGAGCGCTGATCATAGATGAACTCTATGGTACGTTGCTGGGGTTGAGCACTGAGGCGCTTGCGGATTTTATCTCACGTGGCGTCATTTGCAGGTGTGTAATATGTACCTAATGGAGACATGGCATGGCGGATCAACTTCTCAGTGGCATAAAGGTCGTTGAGTGCGGCAATCTGGTTTCCGCTCCCTATCTGGGAAAATTGTTGGCTGACTTCGGAGCAGAAGTTATCAAGGTCGAAGAACCTGGCGGAGACCGCGCGCGGAAGCAAGGGCCATTTCCCGGCGACACTCCCCATCCTGAAAAAAGCGGTCTCTTCCTCTATCTCAACACCAATAAACTAGGTGTGACATTGAACCTGCGCGAGCCAAAAGGACAGGCGCTTCTCCAAAGCCTTTGCGCGCAGGCCGATGTGGTGATCCACAATTATCATCCCACAGTGATGGCGAGCCTGGGGTTGGATTTTGATAAGCTCTATCGGACCAATCCCGGTCTGATTATGACCACAATCTCCTATTTCGGTTGTACGGGACCATATAGTCAGTACAACGCGTACGACGTGACCGGGGCCAATGCCGGCGGCTGGGCATTTATTAGTCCTGGCGCTTCGGATTACCCCGAGCTTCCGCCCTTGCGAGCGTTTGGTCATCAGGCGGATTTCCAGGGTGGCGTACATGCGGCAGTAGCGACGCTGGGCGCCTACTATCATAAGTGTCTCACCGGTGAAGGGCAGCATATCGATGTGTCCATTCAGGAATGCCTCGCTGCCATTCTGGAAATGAATTTCATGCATTACAGCTACGGCGGGCGGGAGACCTCCCGCTTAGGGCGTCGCTCGATCTTTCCATGGTGCATGCTCGATTGCCAAGATGGGAAAATTTTTGTTGTTAATGTAGAAGAGGATCAGTGGAAGCGACTGGTCGAACTCATGGGCAACCCCGAGTGGGCTGCGCTCGATATCTTTCAAGATCGGGTGGCGCGCGGACAAAACTACGACGCGCTGTTTCCATTTTTGCAAGAATGGGCGGCGAACTGGAAGGTGGCGGATCTTTATAAGGCCGGGCAAGAACGTCGCATCTGTTTTGCTCCGGTGAATACGATGGTTGATCTGTTAACCTCTGAACATTTGAAGGCGCGCGAGTTTTTCGTGCAGGTCAGTCACCAGGTCGCCGGTACGTTGACGTATCCTGGCGCTCCGTTCAAGCCTTCGGAGGGTGGTTGGGCGATTCATCGATCAGCGCCCACCTTGGGTCAGCATAACGCGGAAGTGTATGGCAAGCTGGGATTGTCTCCGGCTGAGCTTGAGGCGCTGCACCAACAGAAAGTGATTTAGTAGTTTTGAGTCTTTCGTAGGAGCTGCATCATGTCACGCTTACCATTAGAAGGCATTCGGGTTACAGATTTTACTTGGGCGTGGGCCGGCCCATATTGCACCTTACAGATGGCGCATATGGGCGCCGAAGTCATTCGTATTGAAAGTCAGAAACGTCCGTGTGTGAGTCGGTTAATCCCTTCGTTTGCGGACGACATTCCTGGTCCCAATCGCGCTGGGTACTTCAATCAGTACAATCAGGGAAAGAAGAGCCTGCAACTCGATCTTAGCCGTCCTGAGGCTGTTGAGATTGTGAAAAAGTTAGCAGTCAAGAGCGATATCGTCGTACAAAATTTTTCCGCCGGCGCGATCGACCGAATGGGGTTAGGTTACGAAGTGCTCAAGCAAATCAAGCCTGACATCATTATGATCTCCATTTGTGGCTACGGGCAAACCGGACCGGAGCGCCAATATATGGGGTACGGTCCAGCCTCAGTGCCGCTCTCGGGAATCTCGTCACTGACAGGCTACCGAGGCCTTGGTCCCGCGGAAGTTGGTATTTCCTACGGAGATCCGAATGCAGGGATTTTTGGGACCTTTGCGGCACTGGCGGCGCTGGCGCACCGGCAACGGACAGGGAAAGGCGTACATGTCGACCTTGCGTTGTGGGAAGCGCTCCTCGTCCTCCAACCTGAAGGGCTCCTGGATTACGCCATGAATAAATCGCAACCTGAGCGTGACGGCAATCACGATCGCTGGATGGCCCCGCACGGGTGTTTCAAATGTGCTGGTGATGACGACAAGTGGGTGACGATCGTGTGCGGTTCCGAGGTGGAATGGCAGGCGCTCTGCCAGGCAATGGGGAAGCCGGAGCTGGCGACTGACAAACGTTTTGCCAATGTCACCGCCCGAAAAGCAAATGAAGATGCGCTGGAGGACATCGTCTCAGCCTGGACGAAGGAACGCGATCGCTGGGAAGTGACAGAGCTGTTGCAGAAGGCTGGTGTTGCGGCATTTCCTTCCCTGAGTAACAAAGATCTCGCGACGAACCCTCACCTGTCGGCGCGTGGTTACCTGGTGCAAAAAGAGCATCTCGAAGTTGGTAAACGCATTCATGCTGGCATTCCCTGGCAGATGTCCGGCACTCCTTGTGAGGTGCGGTCGGCAGCCCCGCTGCGCGGCCAACATACGGACTACGTGCTGCGCGACCTTATTGGCATGTCTGAAACTGAAGTGCAGAAACTGCGAGATGGGCAGGTATTGGTCTAAATTGGAGAGATAACTATGGACGTCAAAGCTGTCACTGAAATGATCGAGAATTATATTCGACCGGCGACTTTCCCAGTGGGCATCAAGATGCTTAAAGCTGGAGAAGCTTTGCCCCCCAAGACGCGCACCCCGGCTGACCTGGGGTCTCGCTTTGCGACGTGTCAGACGATCAATGTCGTGCGACGCTACGGTTGGTCCATTGGGCTCTCTGCTGATCATCACTCGTGTCCTCTCGGACTTGTCGCTTTGGGGTTTAAACCGGACGTGGAATATCTGCAGGAAGGGCATGCGTGTGAAGGCATGTACACAGCGAGTCTCGAAGCTGGAGCCCGAACGGAAGCTGAAGTGCCCAAATTTACGCTTGGTCAGTATGCAACCTTGTTCGTTTCTCCGCTGAAAAGCCATCCTTTTGATGCGCCTGATGTGATCGCCGTGTTTGGCAACTCTGCTCAGGTAATGCGCTTGGTGCAAGCGGCGCTCTTCAAACGCGGCGGCTATCTGAACTCGTCTTTTAGCGGACGACTTGATTGTGCCGACATTGTGGTCAAGACTATGAAAACTGATGAATGCCAGGTAATTCTTCCATGCACTGGGGATCGCATGTTCGGACAAACGCAAGATGAAGAGATGGCGTTCTCCATGCCAGCCTCGAAGGTAGCGGACGTGATGGCTGGCCTTGAAGCGACGCATAAAAATGGTATTCGCTATCCGGTGACGACTTTTATGAATTATACTGCGAAGTTTCCCGCTAAATATGAAGCGGTGTGGGAGATGTGGGGAGAGCAAAAACCAACGACGAAATAGGGGAAGGGAGCGGGAGAAGGTCTGCTTCGCCGTGTTTTTCCGCTGCAACTGCAGGAGTGTGATACGCTGTAGATACGCTGTAGATACGCTGTAGCTTAGACAACGCTAACTATCGTGACATGTGTAGCAGGAGGGGATCATGGCTCATACCTCGCATATAGTCGGGAAAACGTTTGCGGTCCTCGGCGGTTTGTTATTAACAGCTTCAATTTATGCAGCAGCAATGTATTACCCGCTCCAGCAGTTGTGCGCTTTTTGTACGACCCGTGTTCACTAGTTCGTGAGCGCAGTTTGCTTGCTGCTGTACAAGGAACTTCGAAGTTCTTCTTGGTGGAAGGCTGAGAAGAACTCTTAAATCTTTTTCTCGTGAATAGGGGAGTTCGCGCTCACAACCCTTTTCTTCAAGTATTTCTTTGATGTAGGAAATTGTCTGCAGTATCGTAGGAAATCCCCGCAGGGTTCTGCAGGGGGGGTAAAATGTTCTATTAAATCGAATACTTATTCTCTTTCTTTGTCTAATAAAGTCGGCATGTCTGTTGCTTATACTCTGATACATGCCGATAAATCCTCTTGATTCTGTTTGCTTGCCCACCGTCTCAATAGCTAATGACAATGCTGAAAGGGTGGAATTATTCCGCCCTCTTTTCTTTCTTTCTGCCGGGATGCGCGTCTGGTCCGCGCAAAGCGGACCGCAGTGTCTAGATTCGGCGCTCCTGAAACCTGTCTCTATTATTCCCCTTGATATTGTTATATCAAATAAGCGGGATCGAGACGTGCGCGACGCTAAGCGCACAACCCGCCATACGACAGCTCCCCATATTGCTTCGCACCGCGCGAGACGATTCTGCCTCTCGCACGGCTTGCGACTCAGCATCTATGAATTTCTCACTAAACCGATTCGTAGGAAAGGACTACTGGATTCTATCCTCAAACATACGGCCATACGGCAACAATAAATTCTTAACTTAATATACTTTAAAATGTATACAAGATGCAGATATTCTTTTACCTTTTCTGTTGCCAGGAAAGTAAGGCGGACATGCTATGACCACTCGTACTCCGGATGCCGATTTTCACGAACAAGAAACTTGGGGCGCTCCTGGTAGACAATCTACTTTTGTACAGGACCCTGAAACGTCCCCCATTTACTCATTTGCTGCGGCGGAGCCTTATGAGTTGCCGATATGGGAAGCCTCGCCCCCCACTGAGGCTGACTCTGACCAGTCCTCCGATGACGAGCCGCCTCCTGAATATGCCGACCCTGTTTCTGTTGAAGAACTCACGGAGTATCTCTTCCAATTCGCTGGTTACTTTAAGCGGAGCGAGGGACGTCAAAGCCTTGAGCGTCACTTGACTGGACTCCTGATTCATATCGGGAGAAAAAACGCTGAGCAGATCGCCCAGGCGGTGGCCAACACCAACAGTCAGCGACTTCAGGCCTTGTTAACCGAGCTCCGCTGGGATGTGGATGCGGTGAACCGACAACGCGTACAACAATTGGTCCGAGAGGCGACTACACGTGGAGGAATTCTGGTTTGCGGTGAAACAGAAATGCAGAAACAGGGCGACGCCTCGGTTGGCGTCGTCCGTCAATATGTTGAGTCTCTTGGCAAAGTAAAAAACTGCCAGCTGGTGGTTTCGTGGCAATATGTGGATGCTGATTATTCTTGGCCTGTGAATACCCGACTCTATATTCCGCAAGCATGGATACAAGATCCGGCGCGCTGTCAGCGTGCGCGCATTCCTGAGGAAGCGCGCGTTTATTTGACAAAGTCTCAAATTGCCCTCATGCTTTTGGATGAGGCTGCGCAATGGGGAACCCCTTACCGAAGCGTTGTGACGACAGCAGGCTATGGCAGCGACACCCTCTTTTTAGAAGGGCTGGAGCAAAGAAAGACTGAATATATGGTGGAGGTGCCAGCGGAATTTAGTATACAAGTGGCGCGTCGGAAGAGTCCCTCTGGCGAATCGGCGAGAGACATCATTGCCCGTCTTGCTGATGACGCTTGGCAACCCATTGCTTGGCCGCGAAGTGCAGGCTACCGGGGCGGGAGTTTGTGGACCCGAGTCTTAGGATGGAGAACTACGGCTTCGGGGCAAGGGGCTTTTGGTTGGCTGATCGCGGAACGACCTTTGATGGAGACCCGAGACTCGCTGCGCTATTATTTTACCAATGCGAATCCGCAAGCATCGCTGAACACCTTTGCCCGAATGATAAGACGGGCGAGTCGTTTCGAGGAATTTACTCGCTTCGCTAAAAGTGAGCTGGGCTGGAATCAATATGAAGGACGTCTATGGCATGGGTTCCATCGGCATACGCTGCTCGTTTTTCTCGCCTACAGCTTTCTGACGCTGCGTAAGCGCTAAACTTGAGTAGAGAAGTTAAGGGAAACCATTTTTTGAGAAGCTCTCTCATTTTTGCTATCATGAAGCATAATGACAGGAACAAAAATCCTCGTAGTTGATGATGATCCAGGCCTTCGAGCCTTGCTAAAGGTGCGGTTGGAGGCGGCGGGCTATGATTTGACGCTCGCCGAAGGGGGAGGAAAGGCGCTTGAGCATGTGAGCGAAAAAGTCTTTGGGGCGGCTTTGGTGGACTTGCGACTCGACGACATGGACGGCATTACGCTTCTCGGCAAACTCCTCCTCAAGCAACCGGACCTGCCCGTCATCATCGTCACTGCGCACGGCTCTATTGCCAACGCGGTGGAGGCTACGAAGAAAGGCGCTTATGACTATGTGACAAAGCCTTTCGATTCCAAAGACTTGTTGCATCGTATTGAACACGCCCTCGAAGTACGGTCTCTCAAGGGAGAAGTTGAACGGCTGCGCATGCTTGTGCAGGAACGCTATCATTTTGACAATATCATTGCGTCAAGCGAAAAAATGCACAGTGTGCTGCGACAAGTGGCGCAGATTGCGACGACAGACTCGACCGTTTGCTTATACGGGGAAAGTGGGACGGGGAAAGAATTGATTGCACGAGCGATTCATGTGGCGAGCCGGCGTGCTGAGCGTCCATTCGTGCCGATTAATTGTGGGGCCATTCCCGAAAATTTACTCGAGAACGAACTGTTTGGTCATATCAAAGGCGCTTATACTGGCGCCGATCGTACGCAATCCGGTCTCCTTCAGCAAGCGGAAGGTGGGACACTATTCCTTGATGAGATCAGTGAATTGCCTCAGTCTCTACAAGTGAAGTTTCTGCGCGTTATCCAAGAGCGTGAGTTTTCTCCACTTGGCGCCGGACACCCGGTCAAAGTAGACATTCGCTTTGTGGCCGCCACGAATAAAGACTTGGCGCGTTTAGTCGCTGAGGGGAAATTTCGAGAAGACTTGTATTACCGTATTCATGTCATTCCGGTTTCCTTACCCCCTCTGCGCGAACGACCTGAAGATATTCCTCTTTTAGCGTCGTTTTTTTTGAAACGTTTCAGCCACGTTATGGGGAAAGACGCGCTGGAATTGTCTCCTGAGGCGCTGCGCCAATTGATGCTCTACGACTGGCCGGGCAACGTTCGTGAGTTAGCCAATGTGATGGAGCGCGCGGTGGCGTTAAGTACAAAACCGGTGGTTTCACCGGATTTATTACTGCTGAGGAAACGACCTGCCGATCCCACTGAAGATCTCCAATGCCCTCTCGAACCGATGCGGGAAGCGCGCGACAAGTTTGAGAAAGCTTACCTGGTGCAAGTGTTGACAGCAGCCCGGGGTAATGTCTCGCGGGCGTCTGAACTGGCGAAAAAAGATCGCACCGAATTCTATCGGCTCTTGCACAAATACGCGCTTGATCCCTTAGTGTTTAAGAACGTCTCCTAAACGCAGCCGCTTCTCACTGTTCCGTCCACATTACTCGTCCTTACCTTCTTGTATCTGCTGTTTCTCTCGTGTGCAGGTCCGACTTGCTACGGGTCGTCCTTGCCGATAGAATCCAGCCCGGTCAGAGAAAACCACTCGGTATCATAAAGAGATTGCTTATTCGCTAGCGCGTGCATCAGAGTGCGCAGCTAGACAAAAGGGAGGGCTGCGCATGGCTGCGCATGGCATGCTGACTGGTTATAAAGTGCTCGATTTTACTCAGATTGTCGCTGGACCAACCGCCACCAAACTGATGGCGGAGATGGGCGCGGAAGTCATCAAGGTGGAGCAATCGCCTAAAGGAGACCCGGCGCGTCTCAACCCTGTGCTGCGCAATGGTCGTAGCGCTTATTTTTTCCAACATAATCTCGGGAAACAAAGCCTGTGTGTCAATCTGAAAAAGAAAGAAGGACGCCAGCTCATTCGCGCGCTCATCCCCCAGATCGATGTTGTGGTAGAAAATTATAGCCCCGGCGTGATGAAGCGGATGGGGTTCGATTATGAATCACTGAAGCAACTGAATCCGCGCCTCATTATGTGTTCAATTTCCGCCTTAGGACAAACCGGACCATCAGCGAATGTTCCTGGCTTCGATTTCATTGCCCAAGCATACGCGGGCATCACTGAAGTGTTAGGCGAACCTGACCGTGCGCCGGTGATTCCCATGGTGGCGCTGGGAGACGTGAGCACGGGCGTACATGCTCTTGCCTCGGTGGCGTGTGCGTTATTATATCGTGAGCGGACCGGCGAGGGACAATACATTGATGTCTCGCTGCTCGATTCCTACATGCACTATCACGACTTCAGTCTGCAAACGTACACTGCCAGTAAAGGGAAATTCATCCCAACGCGCGGCGGCGCGCATCATACCGGTCTCGTGCCTTGTGGCGTCTTCCGCGCCGCGAAGGGATACATTCTCATCATTGCCGGTCTTGATCATCAATGGCGCGGCTTGCTCAAGGCAATGGGGCGATTGGAGTTCTTGGAAGATGAGCGCTTTCGAACGGTTCGTGATCGATTAAAACATAAACAGGCGCTTATTGATGAGATCGAGCGCTGGTTACAATCGTTGCCGGACCGAGAAACCGCGGTCGCCGCACTCGAACGTGAGCGCGTACCTGTAGCGCCGGTGTTAACGATTCCAGAGGTCGTGCGTCACCCCCATATGCTTGAACGTGGGACCGTGCGTCCCATCTCCCATCCTGATTTTGGCGACATTACGTTGCCTGGTTTTCCGTTTCGTTTCTCTGCTGTACCGTCACCGGACAAGCTGACTGCGCCCGACCTGGGTGAGCATAATCTGGCGGTGCTGAACCGCTATCTTGGCTATGACGAGGCGCGGGTTGCGGAGCTGACGACGGCAGGAGTCTTAACGCAACGAACCGAAAAATAAAGGAAGAGGGGGAGCGTAATGGGGCAACAGAAGAGGGGGGGCGCGAGGGAGAAATCCGCTCGCGTTAGCGTGTTGCTGGGGCTGCTTCTGGTCGTATGGACGCCGTTGTGCTATGGGAGCATGTTTGGGGACTATTGGTCGCGGTTCGATCGGTTCTTGGCCACCTTCGATCCCGCCGGACGCTATGTGCGCCAGCCCATCGAGAAAGAAATCCCGGCCTTGACCTTCAAAGGCTTCTATCGCCAGTGGTCCGACATCCTGCTGACGGACCAGCAGCGCGTGGGCTTTCGGCACAAAGACTTTCG